>ENA-OREC01000732-OREC01000732.1-marine-metagenome-genome-assembly--contig:-NODE-732-length-14268-cov-12.961243_pt1 | contig 14268 bp, 4 predicted proteins | sample MGYA00248626_ERZ508543 | MGnify/ENA primary metagenome ERZ508543 (study PRJEB26211, sample SAMN05518279) | marine metagenome | isolation source: Puget Sound, Washington, USA | host: Bankia setacea... | reverse complement strand
AGCGTTTTGCACGTGATTCCGATAAATAACTGACTTTGTTTATCCATAAATGCAGAAGAAGCATGTTTAAATAACACTAGAATTATAGTGAGAACTACTTAACAGTGTCCATTAATAGACCAGATAATCATGGGCTGTCAGCTATGGAAGTCGAATTGCTACATAATCAGTTTATAGTGGACCATGGCAGAATTAATAAAGTAGCCACATAATTGTTGCTGACGGATAAGCAAGACATGCATTCTTTTTGTGTTCAGTTAGTAGACGACGGTTTTCTAATATTTTGCTTGCAGTTGAGCTACCGCCTGGCTAACTATAAGATGTTATCCAGAACAGTATGTTATTTATCTATTTATTATCTACTCCATTACAACATATAAAATAAAGTATTAAAGGCAGAACCCAAAACTACCACATGTATGCGATAAAGTGTAGGTCAATGTAGCAATTTGAACATATTGTATTGTACATGTGTACAATAAGTGGCCGGTGCGTATTACTTGTTTAAGCAAATCTAAAATAAAGATTTGGTCTATCAACTTAATAAAACAGTACGTGTCTACAGATACAGACATGTCAATAACATTCCTAGATGCGTTTTGAACGACAAACAGTTCCATGAATAGCTGTTTCCTTGAATAGCACTGTGTGTGTTAATAAAATAAGACAATAATGTTGAAATATTGAAGCTGTAACCACAGTTTGTTGCCAAATAAAGAAGCAGTACATCTAAAGCTGTGTGTAATCAACGATAAATTAGCCCTTACGATATCAACGTATGTAGAGGAAGAACTTCCCAACCGAAGTATACCGTCTGACTCATGGACTAATGAAAGAAAAGAAGACACTGTTTTATATTGCCTGGTTTTACGGTCTTTGTATTGTCGAACGTTCCCGTGAGATTTAGGCTCGTCATTACAGTCAATAAAGGTTAATAAAATCTTGCATTCTACTCAATTCACTGAGTAAATCGTAGATAAAATAGTTTTCTCTTAGGAGATATACAAGTTTCACGGACGTAACGCAATCTAATCACTTGGACCAACGGTCTGGGAATCGTGGATCCTAAACTGCCCTTAAACTAAATATCAGATACTCTTAGTAATATGTATACGTGTATAGTCAAGTAATGATCCCTTACGTAGATGTGTAGCTTAAGAGTGTCCTTCTATGTAACACTGTATGTATTCTATGGTTATGCACACGTTATTTCGGTCGTTTGAGCAACAAAAAAGACAATTAACATAAGGAATTTAAAGAATCTGCAAAACACCCTAATGCAGTATAAACGTTAAAACTGTACGTATCTGTCTCAGTTGCACACAAACGTCCGGTCAATGGGCTCAATGGTCTTATGCAAAACGTCAGTGTTGTCTTTTAATTTAAAGAACCTTTCCACATGCTCATGGAGTTGAAGAAACGGATAAAACATAAATAAAACACGCATGGTACACTAAAAAATCACTTCTCTGAAAAAGCCTCTAAACCAATGTGAACTGCATAGCTTAGGTTTGTTTGGAAACGTTGGAAACCACAGTTTACAGTTTTAGAATATCCAACAGAAAGCAATAACTTTGTAAAAGCTTTCAGACGTTATGTAACACAATACTGTTCTATAGACAAGCGTAAGTTCATTCAGGCGGTCAGCTGGTGTATGTACTTTGCAGCTCATAATGTTCCTGCTACTAACAAAGTACATGTGAAACGTATGTCGAAACTAAGGGAACGGTACAATGAGAAACCTAGACAGATGTACCTTGTACACACATACTGTACACACAACACCAACAATAACCCACAAGCTTGCACATCATCTGGTGACATTCATAAAACACGACATTGTATTCCATTATGTACCATATAATACGTGCTTGTAAGACGCAAATTTGTGTAAATATAGCAACGGTCAACACATGAACCGTATCAAGATATCGTTTCAATCCAGCAAACATATACAGTGTAGTCGTATACAATATATGCAGAATATACATTCACAGATGACCAGTACATATCTGTTTTAATCATTGATAGCTTGGGTTGAGAGAACGTTCAATTAGAAGCATGTGTCTGGCATCTCTTAATATACCACGCGTGACGATTGGGACACACTATGTCTTTCTAAATGGAACTCTAGAAAGAATTTTCTACGTACTAGGTCAGACGTTTAGAATGTATCTTTGCTACTAAAACACGTCATTGTTTGCATCTTACAATCATGTTCTGGTGTAGATGAAGAGATGTATTTCTAGTGGTAATATGAAGTTTATTGTAACGTGCAACCATCGAATACAAACTCAGTTAATATAAAAGTTATAACCATGTTGCTCTTACACGAGGACCAAGGTTAAACAAAGTTATCATGTAATCATCATTGCTGAATAGGTATTTTAGTATATATACAATGGTTCCCTTTCTCAAATAAATACAACATACTGTACAATGGTTCCCTTTCTCAAATAAATACAACACACTGTACGATTGTCACAGAACAATTAAATTCATCGCCTCACAGGGAATTCATTGGAGAAAAAGCAATGATAATGTAATAGATATTTAATAGCAAGAGGTTATTAGACGATATATACGCTACCTTTGAGACAAAAACTTGGTGTCAATTTTCAGCATTCCATGATATACTGACATCGTCGTGCTAACAAACGGAAGCACCATCTTGTTTTGTTTTTTGTATCAACCCATTCGCCGCAACTGGCATAAATACGTTGAAATCTTTTAATTAAATCTGCAGAAATAAACAACATGACAAGGCTCAAACATCAAGATGCAGCGGTCATATTCAGTCTGTTGTATTCATATTTGGTACATGTATCTACTGATCTGCTAAATGTTTAATTAAGTTGCCAGTATTGACTGTTATCTCATGCCAGTTGTGAAAGTTATGTACCGGTTGCACACAATAACACAACGATACACGCGGCTACATTCCACTGAACAGATACTGGTTACACCTTAGATACACCAGAACATCACATTTCACGGAAGCCAGCCAGCAACATTTACATAGAATAACGACATCGTGGATTGTTTAGTAAAGGCTATAACAGTATAGTAATTTATTTCCTATTAAATACATAATATGTACAAGTCAAGCTGAATACGGCATGTGAACCAGTTGGCCTTGTTCAGTGTCACAGTTTATTTCGCAGAGCTAACAAAGAGTGGTTGGCTTATGCTATATTCTTATATTCTTGATCTTTAGAATGTAAACGAACTGTCTCTTCAGTTTTATTGTACACGTATGTACTTAGATGATAAGCAATGTTGATTCCTCATTCTAGAACGCCATATATCCCTGTATCGTAAATATATACAAACAAGACCATTATTATCTCACCAAAACAGCTTGCGCATGCTCAATCTGTGAATGCAGTAAGTTGTTATATGTTGACGTTTGGACTCCTGGACACGTCAAAGCCAGATTCAATTAAATCATTAACGTCCTAGAACCAGAGAGTTAAATGCCCAGACACTTTAATGGTTTAAATACAACTGTCTCTGATAATAACTGGTTGTGTTCTGAGCTGCATTTGTCTGTTATTGACGTTAATTACGTTTAACTAGGACGTACTTTATGTTTCCGACATGGTACACATAACCGTTGGTTTCGGTAAGGACTTGGACTGTTGTTCGCCTATGCTTGCATGCAGGATGGTGTATATCCATATAAAGCAGTGATCATGTGAGAGTTTTATATTAGTTTAGTTACGGATAACATGGTATCTCACAGTTTCATAATAACGCCAAGGAATGTTGTGTAACTCACAACACGACCCTTTAATTTACCGACACTAATTATACTTAACTACCAACAGGCATGATACTGCTCACGATGGGATGACTAATGTCCGTATACCAAAGCGCCAAGAGAATGTACGTTTGCTTCAAAAACATTCTATACACGACTTATGTGAATGAATTCGGAACAGAAAAAGTGTGAACAATTTTCATGGCAGTAGATAATGGACGAAGTAATTATGTGTTGTCCTACACAATCTCAGTGAAAAACAACTAGTTAAATAATACCAATAGAAAAGTGCCATGCATTGTTCAAGAGTCATTTACATAAAGAGAAATGTGGAAGGTGTCCAAACAGAAGAAAGAGAAAAGTTGATATAAATACTATGCGTGTCTTTTCAACCAAACGTTGACTAATAACTAAGCTCAACATATCGTCCTACTTCATTAGACATTTGTTCCTATGGTATATTTGTATGACAAGAGAATGGAGCTTCATTTGATCGTTTCCACACACAGACTATATACTTGATAGAATGTCCAATCAACACCATATTCATTGGGTTACCTGAGGTCTTTTTAATTGGCCAAATCACACGGTCGATGATCAAAGTAAGTCAATTGATACTGATTAATGGACATTTTATTCGAGCTGCATTGACTGTTGCCGTTGAGACAGAGAATGAACTGAAACTAAACATGCCTTATACAATCAAGGAAACAATGAGGCAATGGTATTGACTGATGTACTCTGAGAGTTGTCTACAATGATACCAGGCCACTCATACAGGCATGGCATTAACTAACACGACACAAAGACTGTTGTTTAACCTAGAGTGATGTAGATACAATTAGTGTCGAATGCTCACTAGTGTCTTATAAAAGATAAGCTGGTGTAGTAAACACAACACTCTAACGCCAACTCTTCTCTGAACAAAGAGCAAACAATGTCAATATCGTGGTGTAGGTCTTTTTACTAGCAACACAATTGTCAAACGTGTCCTAGGAGAATCAAACCAAGGTGTTGGTGTATTTGTTGCCTCTTCGCCTTCATGAAAGAAATTAAATGTCGTTCGAGGAAAAAAGTTCATGCCTTATAGATTTCGCTAGCACTCGTTTATATACATGAATACAGCAGAGACAATACTGAACCTCGGGACACTCTGAAGTAAGAAAACTCACACACTTATAAATAAAAGAAACTGGACATGGGAATGAATGAAAACACAATGTCGTTAACTACGTAGTTATAGTTAGATTATAAGTAAATCAAATGACACACCAACAGCCAAAACAGGCAATATTAAGGAATCAAAATTAATCGAACAACGGTAAGCTAAGCGGAGATGATGATCTAAATCACAAATCCGATATCAAATGGGTAATTATTTGTATTGTAAAGCTAAAATGTTTTCATTTGTTTCGAAGTTCAAACAAAAATGAGATTTAAACTAGAGTAAACCTTACACAATTTTCTTATTTTGTTAGCAGAAGGTCTGCTGCAAGTACAATTTAAAATGGACAGACTAAATTTATGTTGTCGTCTGATGGAAAATTATGCTTTCGCAATTTGAGCACAAAATCACAGCGTTCCTGTTACGTACCACTTAACTGCTTCATTGCACAATTTGAAGCTATGCGAGGCGACTATTCCCATAGTGTTCCCATAGTGACGCTCGACCTTTCTCAGACAGAATCAATTGTTGTCTGTTTGAGTTAGAGTTAGGACTGCCGGACATGTGATTACACCCATTTTTATCGGTTGAAGTGATGTGGTCACGTCGCGTACAACTTATCTTAAATGATAAATTGCAAACACTCTTCGTGTTAGAAGTAGGTTAAAAGTACGTGAACTCCGATAATTTATTTACGCTATTTCTAACTTCGTCAAACTACAGTGCATAACTAAACAGCTGAGTATATTCTCCGGTGACGGGTCATACGTATTTAATACCAGGGAAATATCAAAGGAAATTAGTTCGCGTATTCGCACTTCATACTATCTTCTCAGGAAAATCGTTCTATATAACACAGTAACACTTGCTGTTGTATGGTCAGGTATAAAGTAACAGTCAAGTATCGCTAACACATTGATCAAACAATGATGAGTAACTGGCCCATATGATAACTCCAGACTATAGCTTTGCATAAAGCTGAAATATGGTAATTTAACTCTACACTATCCCTGTTCCTTTTAAAGACATATAAAGTACAACGATCTCTCATTGCTTTCAATGCATCCGTTTTCATTCAAGCAACTTACCGGTCTGAATATCCAGTGCCAGTAATCATGTGTAATTTAGGTATTAAGAGTAAGTCTAATTTAATGGTCGTAATTTGGTTTAATGATTAAAATCAATATACGAGTATTTACATCAAAGATAAGTTGACATCATGTTATGTCTAAAACTGTTCAGTTGGCAGTTCTCAATATCAGGATCATAATAATGTAAAGCGGTGGCAGAATTGACAACAATTTTGAAATAATAAATCCCATAATTTCACCTTTATTTTCACGCAGACTTGAGCGAAATCCGACGAGCGTACACGCATGAATTTCCAAATTTGATCAAACGCCAAACACTTTTCGCCATTAGTTCTAAAAGAAACATCACACTATTCGTGATAGAATAACGTGAACGGTATGTTTCTGAAGATTCCACGAGCAAGTTTTTTCTTTATGATTAAGCTTGAGAAACGACACTGTCCAGTAGTTGGTAAAAATCTAGTCACGTCTGAAAATGAGTCTGAAAGAAAATCCAAATACAAGTTTATTGAAAAATAACCACCCCACCGTATTAGGTAGTTGTGATGAACGAGGAAAATTGCGTGTAACCCGTTGAATGAAAAGAAAAAGTGTTGGGCACACAATCAAAAGGTCGTCACGTAATTACCTGCGTTTTTGTAATAGCTGATAATGAATGATACCAAAGTAAAAAGGTGAGGAAAAGCAGCCACAAAGGATCCAATGTTTAATGGTGAGGTTGTGTATAAAAGTATAGAAACGTGTCTTTTATATTTATGGTGGGCTTTCGTGCAACGTAGAACCGTGTTTTCTTTTTACAGCGGATATGAGTTTTCTTTTAATAAGAGAGTTCCTGTCAAAGAATATTATTTACGTGTCTGAATACGTGTCTGTGATTGGCACTTAACATTATCAATGCGCGCCAGCAAAAATAGAAAACACACGTGAGTTGGTGTGAGTGTTTATTGTAACTGTTGAAACATGTAAGTTTAAATTACAACACGCACGTTTTGGTTTGTGAAAAGGTTCGTGGTTGATGTTGAAACAAATATCGGTAACATAACATGAAACATCACCACAGCGACACGACGTCTTTTGTTCTACATATAGCCACTGTTTGAAGACTGATACTAGTACAACGTATCTATATTTCTGGCAGCCAATTTGAGTAACAGTAACTGAGAAAGTGGTCTATGGTTTGACATATGTGTCTCTCACGTAACTACCCATCTATGTATGTAATCGAGACACGTAAACACACGAACACGTGATAAGGCATGTTTGGTTCTCGTCCGTATATTGATTACCTTTTGTCAATTTATGTTCTTATAAAGTACATGTAATATGACGCTGATTACTTCGTCGTGTGGCTTGAAACAAGGATTGCGTTTTGATTTGACTCTTTCTGTATATTATACTAACTGACAGTCTGATGTTCAGGTGTTTTGTTGCATACCTTTTCAAATAAACTGTGATAGAAACAGACAACTTTGTAAACTAAATTCGCTGGTAAAAGACTGCGTTGTTTTGAACATTTCTTACGTGAATATGTCTGAAGAGTTGAATGGAAGGCGATAGCTATTTTTGTCTTTTAATACGGGATTGGACAAAACGCATCCATATAAAAGCCGCAACTATTTATGTAGACATCTCCCGTTCAGATGTTCTTATATTTTGTGAATCAATCCTTTTTTAATTTGGTCTTCGTCGGGTTTCCCAGAGCACTTTTCTGAGTCCACAGGGAGGCCGCTTATTTGCTCCTATTTGCACAGCCTGGTATATAACGACTTCATAGTTTGATCGTGTCGCCTACGGATTATGAAATTATTGACAAAGTAGTTTATGACTGTTCGTTAAAGACGTGAAAGGCATCATTATCTGTCTCCTAGATGTCTGAAATCTCCAAGTAATTATCATCAAAACACACAAGTCAGACTGAAAGAACGTACTATCGTGCTTCTATCCACTGATTCACGTCGTCTTGTAAGTGAAATATGAGTGAATCAGTCGTATAGCAACATACTTCATGTCTTCTATTTGCTTTTGTTTTTGTTGTATCGGATTTTGCTCAGGTTGATTTCTGTCGATCTAGTCTTTTTTTCTAGTTGAGACATTTAACATTAGTGAGTTAGTCTGCCATACTTAGCACTAACGCTATTTTGTTTAATAACGAATATTTGTATCCTGGTTACTGACTGACACACTAAGTACTACAGTTTGAACAGTAAGTGGATATATGATCACGTGTAGAGTTACTTATGTATAGTGTACAACGTTTTCATCACTGAACCCCTAGTCTCAGAATGAGCAACTGCTTGGTTGAGCCTCGCAAAAGGTGCGGCGTGGCGCAGTGGGTTGCACGTCGAACTCGTAATGTGGAGATCGTGGGTTCGAGTCCCATCAAAGGCCCCAGTTGTTTCCTTGAGTAAGAAACTTTACCCTTGTTGCTTAGTACTGGTTGGTTCCAGGAACGCATTCGAGCGTGATTTCACAATCGATTGTCTTAAATGTCAAATAATCCGCCTCGTTAAATATCGTCAAAACCAAATACATGTACTTATTGCACAGTACTAGTTCTCATACAAAACAACGGTAGTGTGACAACGGTATAACTATTTGCACGTTATGAATGATAAGTGTACCAATGTTTGTTATAATGTTTGCATGGAAGTGGACTTGTATGGAGTTCATGTTCATGACAGTTAAACATGTGGCGTGATGCATAAACTGTTGTAACATGTAGGTGTCTTAGTTTCTATAGCTTGTGAACATGTTCGTTAATTGTTAAAGTTGATCATGTATTGCAGGATGACTGCGAGGGTATAGAGACGAGAAGCTGTATGTCTGACACCGAATGTTCATGTTATGGATTCTATGTGTGTACAGATGCACGATGTACCACCAAGGGAAATAGCGCAGGTAACCAATGGCATTTGTACTGAATATATACATATTAGCTGCTTTAACATCAACACATCATTTAATTTGACTGCATTGGACCTCAACTCACTAAAACATAAGACTGGTGAACACTGCAGTCTCCTATGGGAGCGATACGCATATTATTCAATGAAGTGACGTAGTTGTATAACGAATAAACAGTTATATGAACAGCGATGCAACATTTTAAAACTACTAACAGAAACGACATGGTAACTTACCCATAGAAACAAAACGGTATACAACAAAAACGTGCACATTAGTATAACCGACAAGTGAGAGTAAGTCACTATTGTATTATAGTTGTTATCATTAATCGCTAACCGCTTTCATTCTTTCAGAGACGACCACACAGTCGAGCGCAGGTTGGCACGAGTGGCCCGTTGAATTCTCAGAGCTTTACTAAACATTGCGGAGCACACCCCATACAAACCACAGTCAAACTATAGGTCGAGGAACATCAGGAGAGGTGTACCCGGTCACAGAAACAACTGTAAACATACTATAACATTAATCCCTGTTCTCAGACGTAATTACTGGCAATAGTGTTGTCATTTCATTTGTGTGTGTTTGGTATCGCCCAAAAGACAACATTGTGAGAATGGGGTCCAATGCAATGTTTGGTTTAACATAATTATTTGGACGATACGTTATTCTCATCTGTGCACTCTATCAACGATATTTACTTGCATGCAAACGTTTGTAGTACGTGACAAGATATAGCAATAAATACACACATCGTTTCTGGACATAATTCACCCGAACATGTGTGGTAGGAAAACAAAATGCACAATTAGAGACTTGGGTGAAATTTAATTAAAATGTATTAGCATATATATCTCTGTATGTTTCAAAGTATGATAAACTGACCAATGGCAGACCATACGTTGAAACAAAAAGTACACCTATAACTGTTAATGAAACGGTTCTCTGATATGTACACACGTCTGGATGTATCTATATTCTAGTACATGTAGTTATAACGCAAACATAAATCCAGATGGTGCAAATGGATACGCCTTTCTTCAGAACTTTATCTGTTGTTAACGGACATTGTTCACGTTGAATGTGGTTTGGTGAATAGCATTGTCTCGTTATTGGAAGACCATAAATACATGTCACATCATCTGGAGGATAAACAATGACATGTTACAACGGTGAAACATAGCCTGAAGAAAATATATAGTATATAGTCTTGGATAAAACGCAATGAGATTCGAGGTATATGTTGTGTTAGATATATCAACTAACTACATGTACATAATATACATCGTGTCAGAGATCTTTGTGTGTAGCAGGTTGCAAGAGATGTGATACGTGCTACTGTTTGAGACTTTGTAGTTCAGGGTTTGTTGGTTTCCGCTAGTAATTAAGTATATAGAGATGATGGTTAAAGACTTATTTAACCCGGCCTTTAAGCTGTAAATCGTGGAAAATATTGAATGTATATGGAATAAAGCAGACAAGTGTACATGTACTATGTTTCTTTTATGCGGTGTCCAACATTGACTATGTGATGTTGGTGTATATATCAGTACAGTTCTCTTCCATTGTACTCTCTAAATGATTATTGTTTTCCAACTTTTAGTCACCCACTTTAGATGGGTCCATATATATAAATGCAACCTTATTACTCGACATGCCTCTACGACAGAGTTCAAATGGCGCGTAAAGAGAAGAGGCAACACTTAAATAGCAGATAATGACCGGACAACGTGTAATTGATCATACCTCACTAATGACAGCCCTATGATTATCCCTGTTTTTTTTTTACAAAGGAAAATGCTGGGATATAATGTATCTACAGATCTGTGTCTTTTTCCACCATTATGGGAGAATTTTTAGAAGTTGTAAATGTCGTGAACATGTCACAAGTCTATAAATGTAAGTAAAGGAAATATGTTCATTTACACGAGTTTCCAGGTTCAGGTTAACAGTCTCCTTACATGCAATCCTCCTCCTGTAAAGTCACCGAATATACGACCTTGTTATATTTCATTGTCCGTATTGTTTAAATCAAACATAACGATTTCTCAGTAATCCTATCTGTGTTTCGTAAATAAGTTTGATATTAAAACGTGGGAAATGGAAGGGCTTTCTATGTAATCCATGGAAACAGCAAACAACTATCAGATGGAGAGTTGGGATTTAAATCATCATGTAAAATGAGACAAACACACGCTAAGGGTCAACAAAACCCAAAACAACAGCCACAGATACGTCCGCTACGTTGGTTGTTGAACTTGTTCCATTTTCATAACTTCCGTCTGTCCTCCAACTTCTCTTCAACTCTCCCTCTACACTCCTCAATTTGTTTGGTTATGATTTAATAATGTTTTAACAAGGCCTGAACTATTGCCCATACCAATTGTTCTAGGAGTGGTTTTAAAAACTTATCACACACGTAACACAGCTTTGTAGGTCCATGTACCTCTAATTGGAAACTATTAAACGGTCTATATAACAGCATAACAAACCAAGAGAAGTTGTTGTGTGACAATGGTATCAAGGAGTTGACATATTGGAAACAATGAAATGGTCCATAGAATAAAGTTAACTGAAGTGTGGAGTTATTGGGCGTGTATAACGTTATGGGTGGCAGATATGTGTAATTATAACTCAACATTATGTGAATCTAGATGTTCGAAGGTTGGATTTATAGCTTTGTAGATGTTCATAGCTTCCCGTCATGATATCGTTTGCCTGAAGTATTAGTTGCAAACAGGCAAAGTTTCCTGTATTGGTACGATGGCAAAACCGTTAAATGTGTAAGCGTTGAAAGTTTGAGAAGTAAACAGGGCTCTGAAACAAGTACATGTAACCAACAAAAAAGAGCATACGAACCCGCTTGAAGAAAAGAAAGCCGATATAGACTTGTTATCATCCTATAGCAGACAACACTGTTTGTAAGGAAAATGAACTTTTGACTTTTAAATGTCATGTAAATTTCTTTCTTATTAATGAAGTAAGAACACGTGATTCACCGCTAAAATGTAAGTGAGCAGACGTTAACTGAAGACCTTTGTGATGATACCACAAGAGAATGCCGCATAAACGTATAAACGCATAATCCTCTTCTCCTCGGGGCGTAAAGTAAGTGTATATTGGAAACGAAGTGAACTTTCGAACTGATATTTCTTACGAAAGTTAATCATAACAATAAACATCGTTAATAAAAAAATCAGGAGAAGGTAACGTCCGCATTTTTTTCTGTCTATCCAAACGAGTGTGGCGTGCGTATGGGAAGACATCTTAAATTCAACACACGCGTGTCCTAAATCATTAAAAGTAAGTTGTACGTACTACTATCCTTTTCTGCTGCACTTGCTAAAGTCATTGAACAGTCAGTATAAAGTCAGTAATGAGTCTGAGATGAATATCATGGATGTATCTCATCAACATTAATTGCTTTACACAACTCAAGAGAATCCGAACAGTCTTGTTTAAAAGATCAAACGAATCAGCTACGAGATGTCATTGTCGTACTTTACGGTAGTACAACATTCACTTACTAAGCATTGAGTCTAATAGTGCATGAAGTTAAACACATTGAATAACAAAGGCTTGTGACATAGTTCGATGTTCCGGTTGAAGATATCGGTACAATTAGCTAAACTATCGATATCTGGTATTTAGGATAGTGAGGCACAGTCTAAACGAGAAATCAAATGTCGTTGTCTAGTACGCATGTTTTTTGCGAGAAAATGGATTTAAATTTGAAAGTAAACATATCTGTTACGCTCTACAGATAAATAAATACATGTATGTCATAATTTCGCCATTATTATCGTTGGTCCAAATTCCGAATGAAGTTAGATATCTCTAGTGATTGCAGCCGAAACGTGTGGACTTCTGAATTGAGCATGTTCCCTTATTTATTCAAGTTCAGTGGATGCTAATGCAGGTCATGTTTCCTTCGTCCACAATTGCATTACCGGTCTAACGAATTAGTTTATATGTAAACACGTGCCAAGAGTCTAAACCAAAATCATAGAAGAAACTGCACAGCCGTCTGTTCTACCATGAGGAAATGAAGAAACTGCACAGTCGTCTGTTCTACCATGAGGAAATGAAGAAAAACGCCCAACCAACGAATATGATGACTAGTTTCTTCCTTGATGCAACACGTTTCTAAATAAACCGTATTCATTCTGAATAGTCTAGGTACTAATTCTTTTGTGATTTGCATAAGCATAAATGCCTGTCAAACAATCGAACTAAACGAGTATAAACTGGTATATGTATGTATGTTCTATATAAGGAGGAAATAAAGACTAATACTACAAGTAGGTCAAATCAATTATTCCGACTGTTAGTATTTGCTTTTTCCGTATTTCACCATTCCTTTACCCAACTGTGATTCAAGAACTATATAACTGTTGTTCACATTATAAGCAACGGACAAACGAAGAAACCAGGAAATAAAATAGTCGCACCTCGGTTTAAAGATGCACAAATACTTGGTTTTTTAAGTTCTCCCAAGTGATAATTACACTCTTTCCACAGGTAAGTTATATTGTGTACACATGTTATTTATTCTTCACGTAAAAAAGCACACCGGCGAGTTCATCTCACTGCATATCTTCTTGCATACACCTCTTTTATTTATTAGACCACCTTCCACACAAGACCACTGTTCCTCGGAGTCAAATGTGGTTTTAATACAGAATTTCCCTGACCATTCATACAGTGTCCAGATATAGACGGTGGTTTATATACAATATAAAGGATACAACAAGCAACTCGTTTATCACTCACGGATTTAATACGAAAAACTGAATCAAACGTCTATAAACACAAAACATGGTATGTGTAGTTCATTGTAGAAAATATATACACGGCATTGTTCATCAACTTGGTTCCACGGTTACTGATTCGGTTGCGTTGGTGCCAACTTCTGTACACGTTACATGTAGATGTCCATCTCTAGAAACAAAGTACAGAAAATGTTAATTATAACAGTCCACTGAACACTGGCATAAATGACATTTATCATTGTTTCAAATCCACAAACAACTAAACATCATTACAAACTCCTTAACAATGCCATTAACAAAACTAGATATTTTCCCCACTATACACATGTACCCCCAATGGATTTACCTGTCAAGTTCATACTGAATGTGTATATCTGTGTGTTCACCTCCTTTATCAAACTAAACCTTGGTTAACTTTATCAAACTAAACCTTGGTTAACTTTATCAAACTAAACCTTGGTTAACTTTATAAAACGAAACCTTGGTTAACTTTATAAAACTAAACCTTGGTTAACTTTATCAAACTAAACCTTGGTTAACTTTATAAAACGAAACCTTGGTTAACTTTATAAA
>ENA-OREC01000731-OREC01000731.1-marine-metagenome-genome-assembly--contig:-NODE-731-length-14285-cov-14.640907_pt1 | contig 14285 bp, 2 predicted proteins | sample MGYA00248626_ERZ508543 | MGnify/ENA primary metagenome ERZ508543 (study PRJEB26211, sample SAMN05518279) | marine metagenome | isolation source: Puget Sound, Washington, USA | host: Bankia setacea... | reverse complement strand
TTGTTTGTGTCTGGTAGATAGAATCATGTCTGACCATTCTTATACTACACAGCCTAGAAGTCCAAGAGGACAAGGTGCTAGTTTCCTAGGGATAGATTTCGGAAAGTACCTCATTACCAGCGACAAGTTACGTCCAGCCATGGAGAGCGACGTCACGACAGGAACTGAGTCTGACTTCTCCGATTGGGACCCTGCAAACGCTCAGCTGACATCGGAAAATGAGGATTCCGACGATTATGGGATTTATTATGGAGATGTTCAAATGTTTGATACTCCTATTGGAGGAAGTGCTGGTAGTCCTGAGAGGTTTAGTTCAGGGCGTCCATATGGGGGTCCCACCGCTGCAGACAGACACTGCACGACTCAGATGCGTAAAATTATCTCACAGTTGAATTCATCACATAATGACAGTGCATACAGTGGGTCTGGTTCATTGTATCCTATTCACGAATCCAGCTCTGATCACACTGGGTCTGAGGCTGAGGAGGAGACGGAAACCTCACCACGAATCAATCACACAGAAGCACCAGTGTATGGGCGGTACCAAAAACTTCCAAATCATGCTATAGACTCTCTAAGTTTATCTGGGGAATCCGTAGATAGTTTAATGTTACATAGACTTCCCGGGGAGAGTTTAGGAATGATTTTAGGAATAGAAGGAGGAAAGGATGGTTCAGATAAAGTATCAGCAACATTGGTGAAAAGTGTGACACTAGGTGGGGCCGCTTACAGGGCCACAGGAAGTAGCAAAGGGGTCTGTGTAGGGGATAAGATTGTAGAAGTGAATGAACTGGATTTAAGGACTCTGACACATGATGAGTGTATGCAAGTGTTCAAAGATATGCCCTTGCGTGTGTGGCTAGGGATTATAAGGGGCCAGAAAGACTTGCCGCCAGTGTCAGTTTCCCCTGCGCCAATGATGGACAAAAAGGACCCTGTTAAACCCTCTAGAGGTCCTGTACAGAGAACCAATCGACCTGTTCAGATAACACGGAGGCGAGAGGCATCAGACAGTGAGGATGATGGGTATGGAGGATTTGCCATGTACCATGTGACTGTGAACAAAGAACCAGAACAGAATCTGGGTCTCAGCATTGTACCTAGTTATGGATCTACCAGAGAATACTACCAGGTGAGTGCATCTGTAAATTCACATGAATCAGTCGAGTATGAATTGTGCTTCTACTGTTTAACGTTTAAGAGCTGATAGTGGCCAATACCTGTAGATGACTACATGTACTAATATAACTAAGATATTTGCCAATTTTCGTGAAAGACTGGGCGTCTAAGAAAATATTAAAATGGCAAGGATTTATACTTGTTTGCAGCTGGCTGTTACTAATACATATCAGTCCCACTTGAGCCAGTCTGTGTTAAATTGTGTTTTTCTGTTCTTATCATACAGTGAAAGCTCCCATCTAGAAAAAGACAACTGAACTAATTAGACCATGTTCACCCTTTCATTGACAATATGGTGTTGTTTTGATATTAGTTTTTTTTAATATAGACTCACTAAAAAAAAACAATGAAATCAACAGTCAACAAACAACAACGCCACTTTTCAAACCAAAGGCCCTATAAAAAGTACTTTCATTGTAAAAAATACTAAATATAGGCTTGCAGTGTGGTTGTCACAGTGTAATATAAGGTAACATGATGCTGCAGTGTAACCCTGATCTACTTAAAAAGCTGAAGCAGATGTTTCACACAAACTCTAGTTCTGTAGAATACAATGTATTATATTGAAAGTTGATTGTTCGTTTTTTTACTAAAAACACCGTTTTGTGGTACATTAAATATGACGAACTCGAAAGAAAGTGCTATTAAAACACAACTTGCTGTGGTGGTGGACTGTTGGTGGTTAATGAATCGTGAATGTGAATGTAGACAAACCAGTATCTCATGTCTGTGCTGGTATTTCAAGGGGTGTAAGCAAAAGGGTCCTAATTGCCAATTGATTAAAGAAGCAGATAGAAACCTTGAACATCTATTTACCTCTTGATATAAGCAGATCCAACATTTTTAGAATTAACCCTAACTTGACCTGTGTGAAAATTAAGATAAAATAACATAACATGTAGTATAGAGTATACCGGTAGTAACATTTTAATTTTACTATACAATGTTTTTTTCTCTGTCACACTTTGTTTTGTATGCAATATGTGGTGTAAAATTGTTGCAGTTATAGTTCTGGATCTGGTGGTGTAGCTATATATATAAAAGGGAAGAAAAAGCTGAACCACATGGTGTCTCAACATTTATGAAGAAGTTGACTATAGAGTATAGACAATGCACATCTATTTACAAGCTAGATGCAATGAATATAAAGATCTTAAAAGAGTTTATAATCATAATAGAATTGGGTTACACTAGTTACCAATAGGACATTCTTTCTACGGAAAATGTGTGGAACATTAGGTGAAAAATACCTGTAAATAAGCTTAACAATATTTTTATCTTTGTATTAGGTCACGGAATATAGTTGTTTTGTTTTTGAAGTCGCTGAATGTTATTGTCATTGGTACAAGACAATATGTGGCAATTACTTGTAATCTGATCTGAAAAAGCATATATCTTGTTTGGTTTTATGTTAGTTTACTGTAAGCAAGATAAAGATTGATACGTGCTTTTAGTTGTGACCTTAACTTGAGTAAACAACAATAACATAGAATCTTTTCTCAAAATACCATACAGGTACAAGTTTATTGGAATGGCACCAATGTAATAAAATTTGAAGTAGGTTTTATATATGAACAACAAGAATGGTGCAACAGGCTTCTTAAAACAGCTGAACAAATTGAGGGGTTAATGCAAATGGGTTTTGTCTGCTTTCACATTCAATGGCACGTTGACTCTTTTGCTTTCAACCTCTGAAGAATAGAAATCAATTTGGTTATGACACTGTTTGTAGTTTTGTTACCATATTATCTCTTTAAAGACAAGAAGTTATAATTCTGATAAAATGTGTTTTTTCTCAATGGCCAAATAATGACTACTCTTTATAGCAGATGACTGAGTTTTGTATAAACAGTGACCTGTATCTGTAGAGCTCAATGCAAGCTAGCTGTAACTTGCGCTTGGTTCTTTTTGAGTTATGACCTTGTTTAGTTGACTAATCAATTAAACATGAGTTAAATTGCTCCTTGTTGTATTTCTGGTTATAAAGGTCCATCAATCCATGTAGAGAACCATAGATATATGAGTACAGAAATAGGTCACTTAATACTACACTACTATACTATACCCTTTCAGACCAATAACATAAATAATCCCTAGTAGAAGTCTTTTGTATAGGTGAAACTATCTGTAAATTGAACATATCTCAGTGCAGTGTGATACTGTGAATGTCTGTTGGCTGGTAACTGTTAAGTGTGTAATCAAACAGGGTCATGTATTGAGAAGCTTTCTATTCATCCAAAGCTCACAATATCAGTGTTACAAGTCAATGACCTAATTTGTGACCAAACACCTTTGTTATTATGATATCTAGATATCATATTTCTCTGTGGAAGCTTTCATCAAATTTCAACACCTAACAGGATGGGAAATGATGGGAGTTTAAACTGGCAAAAATAACAATAACATGACAGTTAACCCTGTGCTACCATTTTCATTTTCATAAGTTCAAAAGGTTTGATAAAGGCATGAATTTCATGTAATTTGTTACACTGTGATGTCCAATCAAACGTTACAAAGCAAGTGCCCGCTGTATATGTAGTATCCAATACTCATGTACTTGTAGAAGGATTCAAATCTTTTTCTTCATTTTTCAACGCAATGATTTATCCCGGAGACAATTTAGCCTAGTCACATACAACAATTCAATTCACAATATTTTATCTTTTTAATTAAATACACAGTGTCTGTAAATATAAGCATGATACAATACTAATGTTATTCAAATGTCATCATGATTTAAGTGTGTTTGGCATGTTAGACCATTTATATCTTAGCCAGTTTAAAGGTTTGATAATTGAAACTAGAAACTGCTGGTTAAATCTATATAAATACTGAACACTACATGCACAATAAACAACTCCCAGGCTTTACACAGTTATGTTTCATTAAATTGTTCTTCAACTACTGCCACACTATGGACAGTCAACAGAGGTTTTAATTTGTTGACAAAGTATGTTTCCAATGCTGTGAATTGTATTGTATCTAATTCAGTGCAAATAGACATAAGGGAGGGCACTCTGTATTGGCTCTATTGGATAAAGATAACAAATTGTCCCCCTTTATGAAATGCTTTGGTCTGAGGAAAGGTATTGGAATCAGTCAGAAAATTATAAAAAGTGTTTCATCACTGCCTCAGCAAATTATGAACATAGACTATGTTTGCAAACATTACTTTTTTCAACATAATACTCTTATATACGTGTGGTGAGTTTTATAGTAACATTTATTTTAAAATGCTTATTTAGTTTTGACAATAGATATAAACATATGTACATGTATATACATTTTTGTGTACACAAATGGTAAAAAAATAATTAAATATCCTGACTAACAGGGTGCCAGATGTCTACATTATGCCTTTAAATCTAGATATAGAAAATGTTTGATACATCTACAGTTCCCAATTATAAAATACCGTTTAACTGAAGTCTAATAAACTTGTTAGTACAGAAAATGTCAAACAAAAACTAAATCCACTTTTGTATTGTATTGTATTAACCACATTTAATACTGTTTATTAAAACAAACTGAACAGAAAGTAAAACCATAAATGTTACATCAATTTGTCAATACCTTTACTTATTTGTTTGTTGAACCTGTACACTAAAGTTCAAACATATCCTGGTTAGTATTATGCAAATTATGTATAAAGTTTAATAGACCTGATAATGACAAAGATATCTGACATTATCTTTTCCGATTACAGTAGATTATCTTACCTATCGCCGTACATAAATACTTAACCGCTGGCTTATGTCCACCTAGATTAGTCTGTGGGCTGTGATATTGATTTTGAATGTATGCAAATGAATGCAGTTTTTAAACGAGTCAAGGTCCAATGAGTTTGTTACTGAGATTAATTAAGTATGGAGGTAACCAAGTTCAAGTTACTGTTACAATTGTTTACTACAAATGTGACTGAGTAGAACATGGACGCTGTACAGTGATTGGTGGCACATGGTAAGTAGTAATTTAACAGTTTCATGTAGCTATAGGAAATGTTATTTGGATAGATCTGTTTCATGAGGTGAGACAAGTTATTCATTCATGTTTACATAGATTGGTTTTTGTTTACATGAAAACTTAATTATGAGTTTAGCCTATAAAACACAAAAGCTGTTAATTAAGTTGACTTATATACATTTCCTTAAAGCTGGGTTTGATAAAGTGGAACTACAGTTTAAATTGGTGTAACAAATATATAAACATGACAGTTCAACATTTTGGATTTGAGATTAGTGTAGTGCTTCAACATGACAAATAAATGGGATTGTTCACAAGTTTTAAATGGACATAATAACATTTTCTACATATTTTCGTAAGTTCGCCTTTAGTTTCCTGTCATTTTCACTATTATAAATGTTACAAACCCTTGGCTACCTTATTCCTCTAATCATTTGTTTTAAGATATTTTGGTTACAAATGACTCCAGGTGTTGTATAATCAAAACTAGATTAATGCTATTTCTACTTTTGTTAGATACTTTAATACAGTTACTCTCCTAACACCTTTGAAGATATCTTTTATGTTAGTTATGTGGATTAAGGGATTAAGGGTGCATTTAATTAAACAGTGGTTACAAACTATTTCAGTTTAGATATGAATGTACCTTTTGTTACTATGGTAAATACAGGGACTTGTAAAGGCTGTTTTACTGTTATCGTTCTCATTCATCTGTACACATTATGTTGAAAGTAAACTATATTAATTTCATAACATAAGCCATCTTTTTACATGACTGGCCGTGCTTTCAATATAATACATATACCTATTATGAATATCTATATATAACACACGTTTAATATAAGCTGAAACACCTTGGGAGGGAGACCTGCGTACCCTGCTGTGGTACCATGCACATTTTAATGTCACATGATGAAAAGAATCGTATTCCCGTTTAACGTAAACTTCTATGAAACTTGCGTAGGAAACATTTGGAATTATCCTTTGACAAACTGAATAATGTTTCCTAAACTTGTTTCAGAAAAGTTTATATTACACAACAACTCATGTAAGATCCTATATATTTAGAACTGCAACATGTATGAACAATGCTGGTTTGAGTCATCAGTGTGATACATAGTGGATTAAAACAAGGATTTCCTAAACACGTGTACAACCAATCATGCATTCACATACATGTATAGGGTGTTCAATAATTGTAACCTGTATGCATTAAGCTGTTAATCCCTTCCATTCAATGGATCATGTTCTTTATATTATATCCTTTAATTCTCATATGAAGTATGTATTCAATCGAAATATGAAAGCAAAGTGGTGTAACTCTCATTCAAATGAACGTAGACTTACGACAGTTACCATCTTGGGACCATTCATTTTGAGATATGACTTTTGTGACATTCAAGTTCTGTAAATCCTTGAAAGTGTGGGTGGAAAGGAGGGGGTGCAATTAACATACCTTGTACTCTCATGTCACTGGGTGTTACACTATAAACAAATACTCTTAGTAGACAACATAAATTTTCCACAAAAGTTAGTCACATGATTAATGTCCTCTTATGCAAAGACAACAACACTTCCACTTAATCTCCCCTCCCCCCACAACGGAAACTGCAGGAATTTCATTCAAATATAAATCATTGATTTGGCAGTAGTAAATGTTTTATTTTTTTCAAGGGAGACAATTTAAAAAACAAAGGGAGGCAACAATTCATATTTTCTTTTTCCTTACATATTAATTAATGCTTTTTGATACAGATATGTTTTATATGCCAAGTCATCAGTGACGAAACAAATATAAAGCAAATGGTTTTGCCATTAGAGGGTGTCCTTCAAATGATAAATAACTAATAATTGTATTTGTTGTGGTACATGCTAGTCTTTCAACTGTAAACAACATCTTATGTAAATTACATTTTATAATGAATATCTGTTCAGGATGGTTCTTTACCCATGTCGGTGCGATAGTTAGGGTCAGACAGTTATGCCATAGAAACATACGGAGGTTTGAGAGATGAAAAGCTTGATATAGTTAATGACCCATCAATTGTTGTACAAAAAACTTTGTCAATGTCATTAAGAGAAATTGTTATGCATTTTCTATGGGCTAGGAAATGCTTAGGTGTAGGGTGTTTTTGCATTAGATAACTCGCTGAAAAAAGGATAAAGGAAAGCCAGAATTCACTATGTTCTATGTTTTTGAGAAACTGATTAATTAGAGTTTATAAGAGAAATGCATTTGTGAGGAGGAATCTACTGTAAGTTTACAAATAAAAATATATCTGACATGATATATATGTAATCCAAAGACTTTCTTGATGATGAACTTTAAACTATATATCTGTATGATATGAAGGAATAAGATCTAGAAACAACAGAGTTCAAATCAAACCTCAATTTCTCTGTGATGTTATCTGCTATAACTTAAAGACTGCTCACATGTTCTGTAATGCAATTGCACAAAACACACCCGTATTCTATCTAAGGTGAATTGGTATATTTTTGTACACAGAAAAGCCTTCATAATTACAATGAACACATGTACTAGGATCCTATTTCAATTAGATACACATGTAGATGGTTACACACCTACTGAGACTATTTTAGACTGTCATGATAATTTTTAATAGCTTTCTTAGTAACTAGATCATCGACCATCTACATTACCATTACCATAGTAACCACCACATACATCACCTTAGCAACCACCTACATCATTCACCTTTCAGACTTGATGTCGTTTGAATGTCTGAGCAGCTAACACATTTGAATTTCTGCTTGAACTCTTTTTGCCTTGTCACTTCCTTGTCTTAATCAAACACATACAATACTCACATCTCGCTTTAATTTGCAGGTACCTGGCTCTAAATGCTAATGAACAGAGGAGGTGCAAGTGCAATACATAGTGAACTATCAGGTGTCCGAACACCCTGTACATGGTCTTTACATTTGTCTGAGAATTCTGAGTTTTCTGGATTTGTCAGATTGTTGCGACCATCTCACAGTGGTTTGGGTGAGTTACTTATACTGTAGGCTGTCTCACTCAGACTCTAAGGATATGGAGTATAATGCATCTATATGACTGTAAGAATGAAACTCAAGAATTCTCAAGATTGTAGCAGTTGATGATTTGATGGAGTCTCCATGTATGTTGGTGATACATGTAGTAACTATTATAAATGATTTAGAGTATAAGTTTAAACTGCACACCTGGATGTACTTGTATACAAATTATGATTCTTGTTCAATGGATGTTTTCATTTCTTAATAACATTTAAAGTGGTGCGAATATTTTATACATGTGTATATGTGAACACACACTTTTGTCAACATAGTAGTTTAAACAGCATTATATTAACTGGATTTGTTCACTTATATATTCCTAACCTATGTCATACCTTACAACAGTGTTTGACTTAATAAGTACAAATCGAGCAGTGAATGTGAAAGTGTTCTATCTGCTCCTTTATTCAATAACATGTACAACTATTTTGCACTCACCCCTCAACATACATGTAGGTAAGTATGTTACATTGGTTGGATTAATGATACCATTAGCTTCAAAGCATTTCTAATCTTTTCTTTTATTACTTAGGAGCGTTTGTAATGTCATCACTGGAGGGTTATATATTAATGGTTAACATTATACGTTTACTATGCATTTGAAGTATGAAAAAAGGTTGAAACATTTTGACTAAGGTTATGACTACAGTTGCCAAGTATGATGTCATCCACACAGTTTTATTTGTTTTGGTCTGCAGTAAGACCAGGGCGGCTTAGCGCGGTAGTTAGTATATCTGACTGGTAAAAGATGGATGCATTTCAGGCGTGAGTTTAAACCCCAATCTAAGGCTACCAATGTTTCCTCATTGGTCAGTACTGGTTAGTTGCAGGAAAGGTTTTCAAGAGATATTTCTGTAATAAATCAGAATGGCTTGTATCACAGTGTAATATGAATTAAACCATGCAAGGAATTGGTATACACTTGCATTTACTGCTGCTTGAAGGCCAACTACTTTCTGTGACACTATGGTTACCTTTCTGTTCCTTTTTTTTTACAGCTTAAAACTGCATGAGTGGCACACATCACTTCTTACGATTTATATTAAGCCAGTACATGCAGGCTGTGCACAAATATATAAAACTGTTGAAAGAAGAAATGGGAAAAGTTTAATTGTTTCAAGTCAATCTCAAAGTGTCTTGTTAAAATTGTGTTAGTATTTAATCATTTATACATGAGAGCCCTTTGCTTTGAGGTTGCCCCAGCCTAGTTTTAAAATAACAGCTCCCTATTTAGACCAAGAACTTATTTTGACAGGTATTTTGACATTTGATCTTGTGCAATTAATTCACGGCTGTAAGTTACTGATCAATTAACATTAAAGTTATGTAAATTGGTGAGATGAAAATACAACGTGCAATAAAGTGCTGGTATAGACAGGTGAAAGACTGGATGTATAGATCAATTACAAAACTTCAAGATATGTCGATTTAACTGATATTTCTAATTATATCATAACTGCTGATGAGTAAGAAAGCTGTCAGGGATAAAGTAAAGAAGGGTTTTCAAGTAATTTTAAGAGTTTTTAAGGCAAAATTTAGCTTGTTTGAAATGAATTGAGTTTATCCAGCTGTTGATTTCTGTCCACACTTTACATAGATCCTTTAAAATTTCGCCAACAATTTAAGAACAAAGATTGGGCTTAACTGGCAGTATCTCTTTTCTAGAAAAAGTTTGGACAAAGTAACAATCAAACATGCATGAACTATTTCATAAACCTATGTGATTGAATAAACAAAAAGTTCAAACTCATATTTGATGACATTTGACTGTGAATGAAAGGAAATTCACATTGCCTATAGTACTGGTTAAATCCAGGAATCTACTTGTGCTTGTCCATTGTGCTTGAATGAATGTACCTTAAGGTATATATACCAAAATATCAGATTTTTTACAAAAATATTCTGTTTTAGTTAGTTAGTTATGAAAATTATATAATTATACTTCAGGCATTTGATGAACAGACTAAATCAATTATATGAACCAGACATGACATTTACTGGAGAAGTCAAACTTGTATATTTTAACTCAGTTTCTGTACATGTGTTTCTAAAGCTCAAAATGTAGCCGAGTGCAATTTTATAACCTGGAAAATGCAATATAACGATCAATCAGGAATTACAATCGCTAGTTTTCAGAAAAAGAATGAAACTGGCCTCCTTTCCTTATAAACAAAAATCTGCAGTCTATTTTAGTCCCCCAGGTTCATTCATCAAATTATACATGTCATGGGAAAAGTAAGAAATCTAGGTAGAGTGAAAGTTTGACAATTCAGTACATGCTTTCTTTGATCTGGCCGCTCTGTTTTATTGTCCCAGCAACTTGTGTAAAACTTGCTAACAATCTGCATACAGAAAACACTTGGCTACCTATTCAAGCAGTAAAAAAAGAACACTTGTTACCATTAACTGTTAACTGTTCATGTATAAATATTTTCTTAAATGGTTAACTTGCGAGACACCATTAGTGAAAATGCACAAAGGTAACAATAATACCGCCCACTTCAGTTTAGATAATTGAGCAAGTCAGATGCAAGTAATGCTTTAAAATGATGCAGCAAAATGTCACTTTAAGGTCACTTGTAATTAAAACCCTAAGTATAATGTTATTGAATGAGATCAACACAATATAGGCCATATAAACAAGTTCACTTATAACAGAACTTCATTAACAGTCTGAAGGTTCATGCATTATATAACTAGTAAAACTTCACTGTCAATTGAAGATGTTTTTTACTTAACCACTGGAATGCCATTAATTGGTTTGCCAATTAAATTCTGGAACTCTGAGAATGTGTACATCAAGCTGGAAACCGTTTAGCTGCTATTAGACAATAGTCACAATTGTCAGTAATTTCTCTGGCATCTGAGGAATTGCACTGTGTTCATTTAAGTGCACTGAGCAAATTATTTTACCTTCACTTATGAATCGTTGCTTTCATCATTTATGGCATAACTTCACACGTTTTTTCCTGACTTGTCCCACTGAATATTAACGTGTTGGTCTCTTTTCATTGGTACTTTATTCTGACTTTCATTGCTCTGTTTGTAACCTCCAATTATAGAAAACTAATAATTGCGTAATGTATTCAATTAACGCTGACATCAAGAAAGCTTCCTTATGGAATTTTAAATTTATGACCTTGCGCATGTGTGAACTTGGAATATTGCTTGTCGTGCAGGCTAAGTTATCTATTTAGTTTCACTACCTTTAACAATAATTTACAACTACCTCCAGTACCTTATAAAGCCTATATATTCCCTGGTTGTTTGATTTGAATGGATTATTGAAGTGGAATTTCAGCCTTCTCAAGCGTGACATAGAAAATATCCCATTCTTCTATAAAGAATTCAGTTGTGTGGGGTTTAATAGAGGATTTTGTATGGACTTGATTCAAAGTACGGGATATGAGAGAGATACGCAGCGGGGGATTTATGTCTGTTCTCCTAAGTTTCCTTTTATATCGTAAGTTGAGTTACTTGTTGTGTTGTAAGGTATAGGCTTTATCTCGATACTTAGGAAAGAGATTTAAACATTTTGCTTTATGCGGATTTTCATTCAGGATGTGCATGGTCTTAATAAAGTTGATAGATCATAGGTAAGTTTTGTTTCATTTTCTAAGTATGGTAGACCATTGTCAATATGCTTCGTAACCTGTGAATACTTACTGCTACTTCTACCAGTAAGTGATCACCGGCATTTAGTTGACTATCCTATCACTGTACACATACCTCTTGCAGTTTGAAAATTAAATTATTGTGATTATATTTTTGTTATCTACAGGAATGTCTCAGTCTGTGACCTCTCTTTGGGATGTTTGGTAGCAAAACTTAGATTAGACTTTATGTAAATAAAGCAAACTGATATTTGTAAGGCCATTTGGTGAAATATATTCAAATGTATTCCTAATCATAAGGTATCAGCTGAAATAAAAAATATTTTTTTGTTAATGAAAATAGTTTTAACCAGCACGCAAAGAAAGTGTTTACAAATGTAATGTCTCCCATTGTATATACAAGTTCTGTTCTGTTCTGTAATCTAGCAGTTTTGTTAGTTATGGGTTGAAATGTACCCATACTTGTAATCTTCTCAAATGACATGTAAACATTGGAATATGATCATCTGCTTCTTTCAAATTGGACACTGTACATGTAATCCAATCTGCCACTAAATGCATGTTCTTGTCACCTGGTACAGTCTTGTTAACTGTGACAGCGCATGATGAAATATCCATGTGTCCAAATTACCCTGTTGTCAGTATATGGAGATCGTGAACACAAAACTAAACAAAACAAGCAAGCATGCATGAACAAGGGACCAAAAACCACATTAGGTGACACAGCTAGGCACTATGAAGAAGATATGCCATGAATAAATAATGTCAAAACCACTATGTCAATGTCACAAGACAATGTCTCAAAACAACTGCACAAAACAACTGCACGAAACAACATCACAAAACAAAACAAACATTAACAATCGTTCGGTACCTAGATCAAGGTAGACAATTCATCAGCAAAGATTTAAACAACAGCAAAATTGTAGAAACTGGAAACATTCCTTTTAAGCCTGCTTTTCAAGTTATAGATTCTGTTTTTGAATTGAATATTGATTAATTATCTGCAGTTCCAGTCTGAAGATTGCTCACACTGACATTTGTAGGCTATGGATTATAGCGCGTCTGCATGTCTACAATGAAACCATTTGAATTTCTTAGGTGACAAGTTTTAGGCTGAACAATTTTTTAGCAGTTTTATAGATAAGAATCTTCTCAACTATTACCTACAGTGACATGTTTTGTGAGCCTTGTATATTAGCAATTCAGAAGATAATACCAGCTCTCTATACCAGGTACATAAACAGGACGATGGTTGACTTATACTTCCTATCAGATTGGGTATCTCTGCGATCAATACTGATAGGATCTATAAATTCCTTGTCAACCCACCGGTTACAACTTTCTATATCGTGTTTATCACAAGCTATTACAAGTTTTTCAATTGTAAAATCGATGGAAATTCCATATTTGTTTGAATGGGTGTTTAGTAAACCATCAAGGAGTGAGAATGGGAGGGTTCTAAGTGCTATTTAATAAAGAAGTAGATACAACGGTCTCCCAAACAACCCTTGATTTAGACAATATTATCTTGATGTTAGACAAAGTATTACATGTATTGGTATAAAGGTAGATATAGTAAAGTCTCGCTAACAAGACCACGCTTTTGGACCAACAAAGAGAGGTTTTAATAGAGAGTTTACTAGCGAGAAACAAATACAATTAAACAAGCTGTTTAGGACCAAAAGAGGTACTCTTAATTGAGGAACAGTCAAAATAGATTTTTGTCAACAATATATAAGTGGTCTTAATAGTGACCTTTACTTTGTATGGTTTTGGGTTGAAAGAATTGTTTAACTGAATCATACATTGAATACTGTCCACATCAAAGTCTCACCTGTTCATATAATTATACCATAGTTTTTCACTGACCTGTAACTATCCCAGGTAACATTTGCTCTCTCCAAATATTTGATATTGTTAGATTGAATATCTTTATTGATTTTTATGTCCTGTACAAATATTGTGATTTTCTTTTCCATTGTGGGTATTGAGACACACTGGAATCCTAATTTATGGCTTGCATAACATTGCGCAGATGAATTATAAACATGTTTTAGACTAGTTTGTGCCTGTGGGGTATCCTGTCTTTGAGTTACTGGTATCGCTTGTTGGATTATCATGTATAGGTATATTTTAATTATTTTGATGAAATGTTTCATTTTTATGGTACACTTTGTAGTATTCTTCCCAAGAACCACATCATGTTGAGAAATGTCATTTGATTGTCTTCTAGTTCTATAATGACACTGTGTAAGGATATTCACCTATGACGGATCAAACTGACCACACAACACTTGTCATTCATCAACCATACAGTTGGGTAAATATCTACCTGTAGTTCAATGGATAGTACAAGAACTTTGACCTGACACTCTCAAAAGCATAATACATACTCCAGAATATATGACGCATGCTATAGTTGTTTATTTCAATTATGTTTAACAGATTTTAGTTAAAGGCTTTGTA
>ENA-OREC01000729-OREC01000729.1-marine-metagenome-genome-assembly--contig:-NODE-729-length-14298-cov-10.250756_pt1 | contig 14298 bp, 3 predicted proteins | sample MGYA00248626_ERZ508543 | MGnify/ENA primary metagenome ERZ508543 (study PRJEB26211, sample SAMN05518279) | marine metagenome | isolation source: Puget Sound, Washington, USA | host: Bankia setacea... | reverse complement strand
AAGGGAACTACTGGTACCATTTGTATAACGTCTTTGGTATGACGCGGTCCTTGACTGGGGATTGAACCCGGGACCTCTCGCACTCGATGCCAGCACTATACCACTAGGCTATCGAGGAGGCGTTACCATGTAGAAGTGAACAGGAATATTTTTGAGAAATGAAATGTATGTCAGAAAGTGTATACAAACTTTGACCAGTGAAGCTTTAAGCAAAGCAAATAAAAACAACAACACAATTTTCTAATCAGTATTTTATGCTATAATAATCATACATATGAAATAAATGTTTCTTCTGTGAGAAAATGTCAAATATAATTCTTCTGTTCAATATATACACATACAAGGAGCATCATCCACTGTTAACATCTCTAACAAATAGTTTTTTTCAACATTTATTTCTTTGTATAACATACTTTACTATATATTTACAACACCAACGATACAACTATATAACCTACCTCATATTGTCCTAAATGTATTGGAAATCAGTAGGATGACCGCTAATTTATAGAAAATAATTGAATAAAATCAAACATGCCTTAACTTCAAGATGATTTAAACTGGAGTTCAAACATAGCGAACCCATGTCAAATCTCACCAACATTTTACTATTTAAACCTGTCCGATATCTGAAAAATAAAATGCAACAAGAAGCCGTTAAAAGTTAAAGTCAGATTGTCAGGCAGGTGCAGTAATCTTTTATTATACACTTTCATATTGCGGTATTTCATCTTGGCGATTTATAAACTACTTTCTTTAAAGTGCAATAAAACTCATATTTAGCGTTACATGAAAAAAGTTGACCTTTATGTCTCTGCAAAACCAAGTCATGCTAAGAGAAAACTAAAAACGAGTGAATTTAAGTTTAGACGTTATTTTGAATATGATGCAGCATACTTACTAACATAAGATTAATGCAATACGGTGGAACGCAGTGAGTTGCACGACTGACTCGTAATGTGGAGGTCGTGGGTTTGAGCCCCATCAAAGGCACCCCGTTGTTTCCTTGAGCAAGAAACTTTACCCTTATTGCTTAGTACTGGTTGGTTAGAGGAACGGATTCGAGCGTGATATCTCAATCAAACTAAAATAAATTGAGGGCCTTATGGAAGATTGACTTAAATGTCAAATAAGCCACCTCGTTAAATATCGTCAAAACCAAACCAAACACTTTTGTCAATGCAAAGCCACTCGGGCAATACAAAAGTACTACTAGCACTGTATGTAGTCTTGATGGGTGCTCAAGAGAACTAAGCAATCCAAATGTACCTCAAACACTGTTACAGGATTTGTAATATTTTAACTTTTAAGATAACATCAATTTTAAAAGAATTGGGAATTATTTATCAGCTTTTGACAGTTGGAAATCTATTTGACCAGATTACATTATTCATACGCATTTTCTTCACCCAACATTATCATCTCACAATATAACATAATACAAACTATCATGCAACAATAGCAAAAAAAGAAAAAAAGTTACAGCTATCAACTCAAGTGGCTAAATGTCAAACAATACAACTAAGCAGAACACTTTAAGCAGCTAGTGTAACTTAACTGTTGAAAACTTAAGTAATTACCACTATATCATAGCATGACTTCAAGCCCTTGAAACAAGTACATACATATACCTTTACAACAGCAATCACGCATAAACTACTAACATAATTCCCTAATTTCTATTTATATACATGGTCATATGAGAGACATTCTGGAATTCTGGCTCAGCTGCATTTTGCTTTGTACAATGAAAAAAATCTTAATAAACTATTAACAGCAAAAACTTGAAATACAATTGTTTTATAAATGTGCGAGTTGCAGGGTGAAAGCGAAAGTATTCTAACCGCTATTGAATAAAGAAGTAATTAGAACTCTTTATTACGTTGATCCCTTTGAGTAGATATAACACTGATAACTTACAAGTCTGTTGACACAAGGTTTTGATAAATCAGAGGAAGTTATTAAATGTTGTGGAATGATGAAGCAGGCAATGCAAAGCCTAAAAAACGTAAAACACTTTCAATTTCATGCCTCAAATCATACTTTTTCACTTAACAGCCTTATGAATAGATGAAGCTGTTGTGTGACTGAAGTGAAAATACAAGTTGTATCACTAGTTCTAGTTGTATGCTTGGCTCCTAAGTATGTGGCCAGTATCTTGTTCTACCATTGGTCAGTTTCTCATTTTTCTATAGGTGAGATATCAGTAGTACAATAGACATTCTTTCCCGATAACCGTCTCACGCATCACCTGAATTATATACACAGCATCATTCAACAGTGTCAGCTTTTAACCATGTTAAGAAGGTTAGGGCAGAGGAACATGACTTTCTCACTCTTCCCATCACTCACCATATCTTCCAGCTTCACATAATACCTATGGGCCTCTCGATGACAATCAATTATATCTTTAGTAACCTCTTCAAAACAATCCAAGCAGGTGTATTTTCCGTGTACTTCTCGATGTTGAATATAATCTTCCTCTGACGTACAAACCTTGAAGCAGCTTCCGCACTGATACATGTTCTTATGCTCTTTTCGATGCGCGAACATTTTCTCGTCTGACTTGAAATCCTTCTGGCAAACATCACAGAAGTACATACGAATGGTTGCAGCATTGCGAAGAACAGAACAGGCATGGCCGTTAAACTCTTTTGTATCTGAAAACCATCTGGTACACGCTTGGCATCGAAGGGTTCCTTTAACAACGTGAACTTCCCGATGTCGTCTCAGATCAGCGAAATTGCTAAAACAGCGAGAACAGAGATCGCACTTCCGTAATTTTTCCATGGTGTGGAGATACTGATGCTCAGCAAGGATGGTCTTTGTAGAGAAACAGTTTTTACACTCTACACACTGATACTGAACAATGAATTCTGAAGCATGGGCCTCTTTCTTGTGGTCATTTAAACCTTCCCTTGTATTGAATACTTTAGCACACTTTGGGGCATTGCAGCCATAGCTCTCTGTAATGACATGCTTATTTTTTATATGGACCTGTAACTCATGCTGGGTCAGACACTTGAACTGACATGGCCTCTGTGCACAGGTCAGCCACTGGCGCGTTATTGGTTGGGCAGCGTTATGGACCTTTATCCTGTGTTCACCTACTTCTACCCATGTGGAAAACGACGCATTACAGGTGAAACATGTTGGAACGCTACAATTCTTCTGATGCTTTTGAAGATCTACTGGAGAAGCGAAGCCTACTTTACACTTTCCGCAGGTATAGCTCACTGTCTTGTTATGTTTCATTTTCTTATGCTCCAGGTAAGCAAATCGATTTGTGAGGACAAAGTTACAGATCTCACAACGGAACGTTTCCATGGCAGAGCGACCGGTCTTCTTCTCATCTGCATGCTCGCTTTCCTGGTGTGTTATGAAGCCGCTGGCCGTGCTGAAGAACGTACCGCAGATCCCACACTCAAACAACCCCTTCACTCCCTGTCCTGAGCCCTGGTTGGCCATTAGCATTGCGGTAACTGCCATAGAGTTACGTGGTTTACTAGACATGCGTGGTAATGGTTTTACTTGGGGGGATTGTGCGTTCTTCTGCTTCTCCATCCAGGTTAAGTCTATGCCAGGTAAGAGACTCTGTAGTGCTTGGGAATAGTTCACGTTTACCGGCTGACCAGGTTGTACGCCCATGACGGGGAGTTTGCCGCGACTGTTGGTACGAGAGTTGCGGCGTTTGGGGGACGTTAGATCGATTGTGTGATCCTGGTCTTCCTCTTCATCCTCTTCAGCAACGTAGTCCTCGTCGCCAGAGTGATACTGGTCCTCATATACATAGCTCACCTGTTAATGAATACAAATACAGGTGTAAATGTTTGCTTTAAAAAGAAACTAGTACGCTACAAGTATGCTCCTACAACCGGGCATGAAAATTCCCATTGTCCTACTGCCTTGGTGAGTGAATGTGTAAATTTCTTGGCTAACCATACTCTTATATTACAGGATGAGTAGAGTATGTCATGATTTTTGTGTTCTGTGCAAACTGGCTTTCTTTGAAAACTCGCCTTAAAGGTAAGTTATTTACGAAACTAAAAGAATAATAACAATTTGCCCAAACTGTGGTAATCTACAAAGAGATCCGTTTGTTTTGTAACCAACTAATACAGATATTTATCAATTACTTCTACACACACCATCAATCTACATTGTTAATACCATTTAACTTATGAACCCCTAGTTCTACAGTTACACGCCTTACCTTTTTCCTAGTTCTCAATCTCTTCCTAGAGTAGAACTCCTTCTGCTGAGCCTCTTCTTGTAACTTCTGGGACGTTTTTGGCTTGGAATTTCCTGAGACAATGATAGAACGACTGTGAGTTTATCTACTTTCTTCAATACCAAATCTTATGCATAAAAGTTAGAGATTAGAGCAACAGTTTGGAACTTTACGGAATTAGGTATTTACTTCTTGATACATCTCGAAAGAGCCAACTAAAGGAGTATTTGCAATTCGTTATTGAGTAACTTGTCTTGTTCATATGCTAAGTTGCTACATTGTATATAACAGCCAACATTCTTATCGGGGTTTATTACAATTTCTTCCCAGTTTTGTTACCCCCTCAAACATTGGAGGTAACAAGTTCAATGATACTTCCACATCGTGAAAACTGTTTTAAGACCTCACTATAATAATACTTCTATATAGTGAAGTTAAGTTCTTCGTCCTACAATGCAAGCCTGGGACACAATATATACACATACCTTTCTGCAGGTTCAGGAAGGAGAGAAAAGACTGCTGCTGTGGATCCTCAGGGTCCTTCTCTACTTTGTGCTTTTCTTCACCATCTTCTTCCGTGATATCTTTCTTTCCGAACTCAGAATCTTCTCCGTTCAGAATGTGCTCATCATCAACATCAGAGATTTTTGTATCATCATGGTTAACTTCACCATCAGGGACAAGTTCAGAGATTTTTGTATCATCATGGCTAGCCTCACCATCAGGGACAAGTTCAGTAATGTCTTCCATACTATCTTGGTTTTCCGAGAGTTTGCTACTGAAATCAATTAACACTAACATTAACACTTGTAAAATATCAGTCATTCAAGACTTCCATGCGTCAAAACCCAGGAGCTTGGGTCGATTGAAAGCCCTGTCAGAGTACTGTTTTACATAACCAAATGCTTAAAACCTAGATTTACACACATATTTAAGGATACAATGAAAGTGATAAACCACAGTTTTTGTGTCAGCGCTTTACAAACACACCAATACTTACTATTAAACCTAAACCAAGGTGGCACTTAAATCCCTAAGACCTTAATGCTAACATGTGTATACCTTTCACTAGATTCTTCTTTGCTTTCCTTATTCTTACTGCCTGACCAGAGTTTCATCTTGGGCTTAGGTGGCTGTAAAAACATCCTCTTCTTCTTAGGAGGACCCTCATCAATGTCAGCATCTATCTTTAACTGTGAATAAGCAATGCATGTACCATAAAACTATCTCTATAACTGATAAGCTATATGGACGTCTGCTAGGCCATGAATTGCCCATAGCAGTAGCCCAAACTACACAGTGTGCATGTTGCTGTAGATATAGCAGTAGCCCAAACTACACAATGTGCATGTTGCTGTAGATATTTCATCATATTGTATCAATAATCCAGTTCTCCAGTGTCTCCAAGGGACATATTCAGTGCAATTTTGGTACAGGAATGGCTAAAGATTTTCCATACAATGCTACATGCTAAACTTCTCAGCTTCCGCAGCAATCAGAGTTCAGCAAGGAATAGAACTCTGTGTACATCTAAGCTAGAGCTTTTTAATAGGTATAATTCAATATTTTTTTAAACATTGGCTAGGTACTTTCAACAATTGATTTTGGAGGGTTTAACATTGTGTCAACAGTATTTTCATGCACATAACAATGGCCTGTTCACCTTATTGTTTTCCTGGGTTACCTAACCAGTACTAACCATTCTTTGACACAGACGGGCTCGAACCACGACATCTGGAATTCCAGCTCTAATGACTGAGTCACCAAGCCAGTAGAATGATTTAGAAGCTAATGAGATCCCATAGACAGCAGATGATTGTCTGTTATAACCATTTTTTTATGTCACAAGAAAATGTAACACCCCAAAAAAACACATCCCAATAGTGGTCAGTGCTTCATCAAAACTGTTCATTTTTCATGTATATAAACCTCTATCTGCAGTTCTTCCTCTTCATCCTTGTTGGAATCGACTATGTCCATTGTTTCATCATTAACAGTTAGCGATCCATCAAAGTCTGCATTTATTTCTTCTGGCTCTTCAATCAACTTTTTAGTTTCATTCTGTAACAGACAAACAAACAAAACATAATTTCAGAGAAAACTGCAAACCAGCAAAATCACAAAATAAATTCTACATGTATACCGTTTCTCACAATGATACCTCTGCCGGCACTATGAGAACATTTTTGTTTCTCTGCAAATTCAAATGTGTAAGTTAGCTAAGTAGCATGACAGTTGCAAATAACAATAAGCAGGGGTATACTCAAACGTCATCATAGGTTATCTTAAGGGTGATGTTTAATAACCAGCTTGTTGGACAAAGGACACCAAACATAACCATGAACTTCATTTAAAAGGTCTCCTCAATGAGTATATATACAAATACAGTTTGAAGTCGATACCATGTGATATTGAGGTAAATAATAAAATTATGATAGACCATACTGATGAACATCACCAATACTTGAAGCTTGTGATTCTAATTTTGAGGTAAAATGTTCACATTTTCAAAACGCTAGGAAACATCTACCTTGCATATATATGTACATGATCTAAGATAGCGCTTGAAAACTATAATAACATTGACCAACAATTTAACAGACATGATTTTCGGTGACAATTTCTATCTTGACCCACGCGCCAAGAAAGACTTGCAATAAATGCAATTTTGTATTTCTAAATTTGGGTATGTAGTTAGGACACATCGTTTTGCTTTAACACTTTACGTATACCCTTTATTTCACTGTCAAATCATGAATTCAACTAATCATACATGAAAAATTAAAATAATTCATTTGTAGCAACTTTAAAAAGTTAAAAATATTTACCTCAGCTCACAACCTTTAAGCTGTTGCATAGACCAACACTTTGAATGTAGATCAGCTTTGAACAAATACTAAGTAAAATCAGTTGCAAAACAATTACTTATATCATAATAGTTCTATCATGATACTTAAGTTCCTCTAAAAAGCAGTTTTAGCAAAACACTGAACTCATTACATTGGGTGTTTCTCGGACGTTTAGCATGACTCGAAACTGTAGAATTCCTTGCAAAGAATATTAAAGTCAGCCCAGTCTCTGTGAACAGAAGCTTTAGAGATTTGTGTTGCTCACTGCTCGTGTTTTTAAGATCGATGAGACAATGCATGGCAAACTGTAAATTGTGCTGTCACAGGTGTTGCCAATGTCCATATCCCAAAAGAGGACACTTTTCTTAAGTGCCATTTCCAAGAGCCGTACAAACAATTTGTCGTGCAAGATCAACCATACGTTACTGCACAACCCACAGTTGAGCTGTTTCGGAGTATTTTGTTATCTCAGTTTTTGCGTTTTTAATCTCCCCGGTCACTTTATTTGTGTGTTACCAATTCAGACCGTGCACATGTTCAAGAAAGCTGCGCTATTTACAGGTGTATATACAGGTGTCTTAATGATTAAAAATTAAGCAATTATCAAGTGTTATAATTATATCCAAAGCTTTCATATATGTGTATTGATCGCAATAAAAATCTCGATCACTCTCCGACCATGTGCGTTTTGAGCGGGAAAAATGAAGATGTTTTGAGCGCTGAAGAATCAAGCATGTTTTCTTTGTGATAACATTATAACATACTAGCGAGTTCTAGAAGTTGTGAAGAGAATTGAATAACCATTGTGTTATGAGTTTTATGTTCATTAACAAAGAAAAGGGATTACGTGTGGAGACAAACGTAGACACGCAGCGCATTTCTTCAATTTGAACATCCGCCATTTGCAATTTGCCACCCGCTATGTCAACAAATTCTGATCATTTTCAAAGACGAAGCAAGTTATATGTGCGTATATTCACTAATCAAACCAAATAGACGACACGGACGGTTGATTTCGCCACCCCTGTTAAAATATTATTTCATCAAATCGCAAATAAACACATTAAGACTTATTACTATTCGTGTATGGTCTAACAAGGTAAAAATTCAGGTCCTTTATTATTTCATTATGTCCAATGTTAGCAGAAAACTTTTTTGTATTTACTCAGCTCCCCACACACAGATTTTCCTAGATTTTGTATATGTTGTTATAGGTCCCTCTATCAGTACAAAAAACAGAGTTTCGTTTCTGTTGCAGTTTTTTCAACCTTTACCAATATAACATCTAGTAAGACTCCTAAATAGAGGGGTGAGAGCATCAGAGTTCTAAGAGTTATTGAATAAAGCAGATAGAACCATTTCTATTTCACTTTCTTACTAGTTTGATGTAATTTATTACACATTGAATTGTTTTCCAGTTTTTATAAACACACACCTGTTTGCAATATGTATCTTCGTTGTTCCCTGTGTTCTCAGTGATAACAAAGTCATCCTCGTGCTCATGGGTGGGAGTTCGGAGGATACTGTCTTCATTCTCTTCTGCAAAAGCAAAGGATTAAAATTATTTAAACTAAAATTAGACTTCTGGAAAGGATTAAGAATAAAAATTTGAACTGAATTAGACTCATCGTCAAAATGAACATTGTTTTTTGCTGTAGGTTTTAAAAATCAGACTGGCTGAAGATTTGTCATAAGAACCATCCTCAAGACCAACAAAAAAGTGGTCTTCATAGCAAATTGGTCTTAATTGTTGTTTTAATTACCAAACTACTGTGAAGTTTATGTACTAAGACCAAGCTTGAGACCGAAAATAAACCCTGTTCTATATCAGTTAATAGTGAATTGGTTTTACAAGCGAGACCCAAGACACATTAAACTTAGCCGTTTGGGATTGAAAATCAGTGGTCTTAATATTGAATTGATTATATGACATTACAAAACTGTGATGGGTATTTTAAGCAAGCTACTAAAACACAAACAAATTAATTCAATGTATAAATATGATCAAATTGCTTAAAAAGTCACTATTTCTTACCTTTATCATTTGCTGGTGTAAACTTTGCAATCTCAAAGACTGGAAAGTCATCACCTGTGTCCATCAGGTCTTCAAAGTCAAGGGTTCCACTCTCCATTATTCATCTGTAACAGTAAGGCAGAGTAACGAGTAGTTAAAGATGTGCGCAGATTATAACATAATGTGCAAGTGCAAAATTCTTCTCATCAAAATAAATTTACTGTTGACAATATTAAAAGCTAAAATTTGACAGATATCAGTGCTTGACCAGCCCTGAGGTTGAATATAAAGAGTGCAAGTTGCTAGATCTTAATATTAGAATCTGCATGCTCATAAATTGAAAAGTATCATAAAAAAATATCAAGCACATCCACCACTTTTTGTTTTGTCTGATTTTTGTTCTTAATCCATTAACAATTGTTCAAGTCTTGGTTGCATGCTTTCAGAAAGTCAACAAATAAATAACGATTTTATAAAAAAATATTAGTATTGTATAATGTTATAACCCAAAATACAAAAACAAGGTAGTTTAACTTTAAAGAAAGAAAATGCATATTTTTCACCTGATTTTTTTTTTATCCCAACCTGCTCATTTGTTAGCATAAACATTTACAAGACGATGATAAACTTGTTTTGTCAAATTTGTTGAATGGTTTATATGAGCCTTAATGTAAATAAATCCAAATATGCAAAGTGAAACTTGAACTGAATTGATTCGACTTGACTAAACAGATATCAAATGATGCGGGCATTTTATTCCTGGGTTGAGTTTGTGTGTGTACGAATCAGTAAATATGAATAAATCATTACTAGGCATAGCACTGGTACTATACAGGATTTGTGATGTTGAAATTAAAGCAACAATAAGTGTACCTAGGTAGTTCAGACAATGCTTTGGAGCTCCACTTAAGATAAAGTCTTTGTGCCAGACCTGGAAATGACTGAATACATTTGGCACAATGGTTCAGCATACATCTTGTTTACATTGTTGACAAACACAACTCAGCCCTAGAATAGCCTCATTGAAGAAGACTACACAGTAAACTACGATTTTGATAACGAAATGAGCGCTGTGGACGCGTAAAAGCCGTGAAATCAGCCAAGCGTGTCGAGGCTTGAAGCCGCGTCGAGGCTCGAACCTCCACTGGAAAAAATAAACGGAAGCATATGCCCTCCAGCAGTCATGTTGTAATGTGTTATTGAGTTGGAACTTAGACAATGCATTTATCTGTTCGGTTAAATTGCATAAACATTTTAAGGTTTACCTGCAAGCTTGTATTTGTGCTCAAAATTTAATCAATCACACAGGCAATCTGCTTTGTTGCACCTATGGCGGAAGTATCGATAAAAACCGAGGATAACCTAACAATAAATTAGTCTGCCTATAAATAACCTGCTTTCACAGAAATTATATGTAAGCATCGGTGGTTCAGTGGTAGAATGCTCGCCTGCCACGCGGGCGGCCCGGGTTCGATTCCCGGCCGATGCACATTTTTTTCTTTCATTATTCATTGCCTCGGATCGATTCTTTCGGTTCAATGTATTTCAGGCCTGCTATCTTTCAGGGCCCGTACAAGAGATTACCTGCATTTTCTTTTGATTACCGTCTTACATGCATTGGTGACAATATTGCAGACCTCCTGTTTGAAATGTACGCCTACAACTGTAACCTAAGACGTACCATCCTTGGAATATACCCCCTGTTTTAACTGTGTAATCCTAGCCTGAAGCTATCTACCTGGCAGAGGTTATCGACTTTTTACTGGACACTCAATGTATACAGCAGACCGATTACAGCAGAGTGGATTGTAAATTAAGACACTTCGCTGTGCAGCATGTGCAGCGACCTTTTAAGCAAAGATTAGAGGTCAATGTGAAAGGCTAATATTTTGGAGACAATGAGTATACCGTCATATATTTAGGAATAAAACGTATACTTTACTTTGATTTCAAACATATTTGATTGTTTTATCTTTTAGTTTATTCATAAACTTAATTCTTACCCTGCCAGTACAGTGCATACGTACTGTATTATTGAGTTAAATGAATGTATAGAGCAATGTGCAGCACCTTTCATGCAACCAAGGCCAAGCACAAAGGGTCCGTCTATAACCATCATCTGAAAGCATAGCAATCCATTGACACGTAAACAAGCACATGAAAAGAAGGGACTTGAAAATACCAAAATATATGTCTGAAATCGCAGGAGATGCTTTCGTTATAAGAGAGGGTACAACGCACCCGTACTCATCTCATCATAGCTTCGCGCCTCGAAAATGTCAAATAACAAAATCGCAGGCATTTGACACCATATTATGGTCACACTGGCCTGGTACTTTCTTGGGGGCAGTTAGAACATCTTGATTAAAAACCATGATCTGTTTTTGGCTTACACCTAAATACGAACTGTAAATTGCCCATACGACTCTAACGTCTTATTATAGTTATGAACGTACATGTACCCAAATAGCTGTAGGCTTAAATTCGAAACTTTCATGCCGCTCCTTAATTGTTACTTGTCTTAACCATAAGATAACGGACCAAATAACATACTTAAAAGCGTCGGTCGCCCGCCAAAATCTCGCCCAAGTTTTATTTCACGGATTTGTAAACATTGCGTTCAAATATCTCTTTGTATTAGAATAAGAGCCTACGTATTTATAACCTGCTAATCGAATTGATATTGATTTTCGTACGCAGAACTAAAGAATATATATACATGAACCAATGCGTGCCCCTGTATGCCTCAACGAGCGCTTACATAGAGTTATGTCCAGTGAGCATGTATTCATACAACATTCAAATACATTTTGGAGGAAGAAAACTTTAAAGAACTTCTAATGTTGGAATTTAAAATGAAGTTGTGATTAGTCGAAGGATATTTACATAAGATTAGCGAGTAGAGGTACGTATATGTGCTAGGTATTATACTTAGTTGTCTACATGCATGTGATTTATGCGATTAATTATTCAGGACTTTTAATTAAGCCTACCCAAACTCAGAATAGTCAATACGTCTGTGGTTATATAAACAATTAAACTGTGCTGTAACTGTCTTATATTAATTGTTCTTCATTCTCTCAAAATCGAATCTTTAACCTCTATCTCACATGCAATAACCAAGAATGTGTACATATAGGCCCATACCCATGAGGTTGTTCTTGGTTGTGCTCGATACTCTCTTTCTGTTCAAACACTGTATCATTAAGTTTCAAAAAGTAAATGTGTATGTGTTTGCTATAAATTTTGTATTACGTTTTGTGCAATAATATTTCTTGTTATGTGTTTTGTTAGAACTATCAGTCACCTGATTCTCACAGTGACACATACATAACACGTACGCTACCATACTCGGAGATGTTCTGATTTTAACACAACTTGGTGAAGATATATCTCATTATGTTTCAGGAGTTCGAATAACGTTACAATAATGACTGTCATAAGCACTGCCAGACCATACCCGGGGTACAAGCCTCCTACTACCAGTGCCTCTCCACGCCCTGTTGGTAGGGTCAAGCCTGAGGCCGAGGGAAACGCAAACCAAGCACGGGGGTCACTGGAACTGAAATATGGCCCTAAAACTACAAGAACCCCTAAACCAGAGCCTAAATATCAGGGGGAGAGCGCAGGAAGGAATTATGAGGCGGGGAAAGGAACGGTTGGCAAGCTTATGGGTGGAAGACCGACGCCTAGATTGAACCTGACCCCAAAGGCCATGCCGAGAGTAAAACCCGAGGCAGAAGCAACAGCAATAGTCCATGCCGGCGGTAGAACCAAGGAACTATTTCACAAACAAGGAAGACTGTCAAAGTCCCCGCCGCCGGCACCAAGAGTCAAACCAGAAGCAGAGAATGAAGCAGAGAAGCACAAAGGCGGCAGAATGGAAAATTTGATACATGACCCAAAAAAGTTACCAGAATCTGAACGTCTACCACCAAGGGTTAAACCAGATGCCGAGAAAACAGCCGTGCTCGGTGCAGGTGTCCGGATGAAGAAGTACATTCATAAGTACGCGACGCCATTGTCAACACGTGCAATTCCACGAATTAAACCGGAAGCTGAGGATATAGCAGATGGTCACAGGGGTAAACCGGTCGCTAAGTTGGTGCACAAGTATGGTGAAAACACTCCGTCTGCCAGACCAGTTCCGAGGGTAAAACCGGAAGCGGAACCTATGGCAGAACCTCATAAGGGCGGGAGAATGAAATGTATCGTTCACAGTCCTGGTCGTCTGCCGAGTTCCGCACGTGCAGCTCCCCGCGTTAAACAAGAGGCAGAGGAGAGTGCAGAGCTAGGTAAGGGTAAACAAATGAACAGACTTATGTACGAATACGGCACGCCACCTTCTTCTCGACCAGCTTCTCGTGTCACTTCAGAAGGAGGAGAAAACTACCGAAAATCTCAAGGAACAATGGGAACATTTCTAGGGAGTCATCAACGGCCTCCTTTGTCAAGCCGAGGTGTTCCACGAGTGACGTCGTCAGGTTCAGAAATTGCCAGCAAAAGCGCTGGATGTAGAATGTCGTATATAATGTATGGAGGAAAACGGAGCTAGGGCCTTGTAGATTTTGATTAAACATATGCAATCTTGCTTTGGACACTTGTTGAACGATAAACATGTGAACAGTGGGATATTTTACACGTACGGACGAACACGAAGCTACAGTGAACGATTCTTATAGAAATATGCGAGTTCGCTGTTTAAAGACAGTGAGAACTGTATGTGAAATAGTTGCTGTATTATATAGGTGATCCTTGGGCACACTGAGTATTGTGTATATTATTATTGTTAATTATATAAGCAGGGTAAAGGGTATAATATGGTTCTATAGTAAACTGGACTCATGGAAGAACTGTTTCAATTTCTTTAGAATCGATGGAGTGAATTATCACATATCACAGAACATAGCGCATTGAGCTTGTGTTGAATGTTTTGTTAACATCGTTCTTACGACAGACAGAGAACATATATAGCAATGTGTTTGTGTTAAATAGTGTGCAGGTAGTTTACCAGGTAGCACATCTGTCATACACACGTCTTAAATGCAATGTTTCTTTAATACAAGAAAATACGCCCGTTATCACTAAATTGACCATCGATTTTGCCAATGTTGACCCGTACTATGTTTCATGTGTATACTTTGACCTTGATATCACACATCTTGGTGAAAATTGATTGTAGATGATGCAAACAGAGAATGGAT
>ENA-OREC01000728-OREC01000728.1-marine-metagenome-genome-assembly--contig:-NODE-728-length-14299-cov-13.274082_pt1 | contig 14299 bp, 4 predicted proteins | sample MGYA00248626_ERZ508543 | MGnify/ENA primary metagenome ERZ508543 (study PRJEB26211, sample SAMN05518279) | marine metagenome | isolation source: Puget Sound, Washington, USA | host: Bankia setacea... | reverse complement strand
CCCCCCAGCTGTCCACTAAGCCTGACTGACCCCTAGGGACTTGTGATATGCTGGACAACAGACACATATTGTTTTTATGTCTACATTATTAATATTTGTGTTGGTATTAATTGGATGTTTGTTTCTATTTTTGGTCACTGTTTATCACTTGTCTAGAGACCAGAGCTACAGATAATGTGCATATTGCCGTAATTACGCAATTAATTGGGTCAAAAACGTGCTCAAATACCCATTTATAAAAAACAAATACCCTTATCCTTAAATCCCTGTGCGTATTCAGCTTAACATCGTCTCTAGCAGTGTACTTTTTGGTAATTACTGCTCCGTTCTTGTTGCTCATTTCTTTTCTTAGACCTGCTTTTACTGGTTCCCTGCATGTAGTAAAGACAGCGGATGAAACGTATGGTGAATAGAACGGGTAAAGAGCGTATTTTGGTCTCCAGCGATACTGCTCAATAAAATATTCAGGGTCAGTAAATAAATCAAACCGAGCAGGGAAACAGCGGTCCATGTAACGCTTCCGCTTGCGCAATAATGGCTTCTCGAGGAAGGAAGAAACAGCCAATATTTGGGCAAGTTAACACCCTGTGTGGCTAGTTTTCATCATCAGTAGAAACAAACCAAAGCATTCTCAACAGTGATTCTCAAAGTTGTTGAAAAAAGTGTGGAAAAAGCAGAGGTTATAGTAATTAGGATTTTAATGTGGAGTGAAGGGGAATGGACTTGTTCTAGCTGTGATGCTGCTAGCCTAGTCAATATGTCCAGGTTTTATGCAAACTGTACTAATCAAAAGATGAAATCGATAGGTTTCTAACTGCAACTTTATTCAGTAGCACTTAGAACTCTTTATTACCATCACCCCTCATCTAACTGAATTGCCCAAAATGAGAAAGAATATTGAGTGACATTGACCTACTTATTAGCAATGATAATCAATTAATAATCAGTTAGTAAATCATTACCAATGACCGCTGTAATGTTCCCTGCACCAATGAGCCTGTGTGCTAAAGATAGGAGAAACAACAATAAACATGTCAGCTCTCAAAAACATGACGGCACAGATATTGATTTCGAACAAGTTTTAAAACCCATGTCGACAGAGGCACTGGCTGGAATCGATTTGCAGCCAAGAAAATTGTAGAGAATATTGTTTGACGCTTCTATTTTTACTCTTTCTCTCTCTCTCCTCTCTCTCTATGCTATGTTCCTCCCCTCTCTATACTTTCTTCTCCCTCCTCTCTTGCCCCAGTACTCTTGACAGTTTAAAGTTTTCAAGATGATGGAGCAAGTTTTCTGTTTAAAGAGAAAATCTCATTCACGTTTAGGGTATTATGTGATTGTTAATAAAGAGACCAGAAACGAAAAATGATAATTACGAAATATGATAAAAACGAATGTACAAACTTAGTATGCTGGAGATTACAAGGGTTTTTCACGTAGATTAGAGTGACGTAGGCAGGAGAATAGGAGTGGAAAACTTAAAAATGTCCTGTTTTTATTGAAACGTTTGTAACATCCTGCAAATTGAATTGTTGTCAGAACTTGTGTCTTCAAATAACTGAAATTAGCTATATAAGATCATGCAAACTTCCATGAATAAATCCTCTTATATAACATTGAATTTTGTTGTTTTGTGATACTCAGTAGTTGCTACATGTGCATCTCGAGGAGTGAAAGCGATAGTGTTCTAAGTGCTAATGAATAAAGAAACAGATAGAACCTTTTCGCATTCACCTCTCTTGATACTGAATTAAGAACTATGAAAATTGGACCTTGGAATCTTGTAAGAAACTGGAAGATGCTGGTTTATACAGTTTTATCCAAGTGGCATAACAAGATCGGATTCATTTTGTTTCTTAGTAACAGATTGTAGGCCGTTTTTATTTGGGCATTTCTAGAATTCCATTTAGTATCTTCTCACACTGAAAATAGCTTTCAATTGATACTTTTGCTTTTACTACCCTGTTGCATTCCTAGAGTCTCTAAGCCTGTAACCAAAAGTAAAAACAAAAATAATTGGTGTTCTCATAAAACAATGGAATTGATGTTATCCAGAAACAGTAACTAAGTGAACAAAGTGAAAAGGGTTTTAAGTTCTAATAAATAATGAAGCAGATAGAACCAATTCACATTCACCCCTTCGACCTGCGCTTGAAAATTACATTGCAAAATTGAATGAAAAGTGGTCCTCTCTCAAAACCATCCTTTGAATGTTTACATTTCACTTGGGTTAATACGAAAGGATTCTATCTTCTTCAATATTCAATAACACTAATTGACACCCTCAAAATATTCATCCGAAAAGTTCCGTCTTTAAATACAAAACAAGATTAGGGACTGACCGTGAATTTGTAAACTACTTCCCACTGAACCACGATTTGTTAATTTATCCTGGAAGTTAATTTCTCCTTAGACAAGTCTAGGTATTTGTGTTCTCCCTCCAGTGCCTGATTGTATGTAGAGGACATATATTGGCTTCAGATCCTGTGTCCTTCAGCTGACTGGGCAGATTTCAATGTCCAGTAATAGTTATAGGATTGGAGAGTGTGCAGAAGAGTGGAAATGATACAGTGTGGATAAGTAGGGAGACAGAAAGAGGGTTGAAAGGGTTGCCATGGTGAAAAGTTTACTATGACAATCGTAAGAGAGAAATGTGTCTTTGAGAAAATAGTTCTTTGTACTGAGGTGAAAATGCTCCACTTTTTAGCTGTGCATGTACTTATCTAGGTTGTCCTACAATTTAGGAAGTCATTGTATTCAGCAAGTCAGCAAATGGAAAAGACAATATTTACTGCAACTTTGAAGGTCAATATATATTTGTTTCTGTTATTGCATGTAATACTATGGTATATGTTTCAGAGATATAAAATCCACGCAGCTCAGAACAACCAATGATATTTTAAAAACTTTGGCTTTATGTAGGCTACAGTACTACATTTTGAGGGGATGAATTTGAAAATGTTCCATCTGACTTAGAACCCTTTCACGTTCATCCCTTAATATTTAGTATAGATAGATATGTTTAAGACAGTTATGTCATGTTTAAGACAGTTGTGTCATGTTTAAGACAGTTGTGTCGTGTTTAAGACAGTTGTGTCGTGTTTAAGACAGTTGTGTCGTGTTTAAGACAGTTGTTTCGTGTTTAAGACAGTTGTGTCGTGTTTAAGACAGTTGTGTCGTGTTTAAGACAGTTGTGTCGTGTTTAAGACAGTTATGTCGTGTTTAAGACAGTTATGTCGTGTTTAAGACAGTTATGTCGTGTTAAAGACAGTTATGTCGTGTTTAAGACAGTTATATCAGTACTTCAGTCTATTTTAGATGTTGTTAAGAGGTAGATTCAACCACCTCATTTTTCCAACTCTTCAAAACTTTCCGTATAAAGTCTCCCATTGTTGAAATTAGTTCTACACGTAACAAACTGAGGAAATATTAAATATGTTCAATGTATCTATGTCCATTGAGAAGGATGTCCCAGTTTTAAGCCTAACTTCGTAACTCTCAATGTTGACTGGGTTTCAAAACAAAGAGCTGCTGAATCTGAAATCGACATTTAAAGAGAAAAAAAGGAGAAAAAGTACATCCTATGTATGTTTAGACGAAGAATATCTGTATGTATTTTGAGCTTACCGTGTCACAAAATCTACATGTATGTAAATTGTTGAAAACCTGTGTATCTAGTTCAGTAGCAAAGATTTGTGTGTAGACATACAGGGAGACATTTTGTGTTATGTTAACACATAAAAGAATGTTGTTTTGTGTACAAGGCTAAATTTGGATAAATTGACAGATATGGGGATTGAAACATTAAATTGTAATCAATGACACTAGGTCTATGGCGGTGTGTTTATGATACGAGTTTTAAAGATTTGGAGTGAAACAAGCGAGGCAATTGTCCTGTGGTTTAAAACATGGCAGGCAGGTAGAGCAAATACTTGGGCTAGATTGATAGCAACTATAGTCTGTTTCTGGCTTCATGTGTGTACTGAGGTTTATAAATACACACTTAAACATAAATAGTGCAGTTAAGCCAGCATGCAGATTTGTTGATTGTCAATTGGGCTTACTGTGAAATGTTTGTTGTATAAAGAAGGGGGTTTTGTGCTTTGAAATCTAGGTTAAAACTGTGAAATACATGTATTTGAAAAGGTTATTTCAAAAACCTGCGACCAATGTAATCGGATACAGCAGATCAAATCAATGGGTGAAATGTAAAACAAAGCCTGGTGTAGGCCTCAATAGGCTAGTCAGATAAATATCTTAGATGCACGGAGTTGAACTCGTCTGGTATTTCAGAATGTGCCAAGGTTCGCATTCTAAACACCCCAGCGTGCCAAATATAGAAGCCCCGTCAATCAGTAGGGTTTAAATGACAATAGGTATGTCTGAACCGTGATAGCCGGGTGCCGAGACATGTAGACATACGGTCATGAATTGAAAGACGTACAATAGACCCCTACTAGACTTATGTCGAGAACTGGAAAAACACTGTATTGTAGAAAAACTCAAAACTCAAAATGTCAGGTTAAATACACTCTCTGTAAATTGGATTTATAGTTTCATGTCGATTTTATAAAGCAAGGGAGGCAACACTTTCATCTTTATCATGATTACTTCCCTTGACATATTGAAAGTTTGTAAGATGAACTGTCAAACAAGATGATTTCTTTACCCCCAAAAATGCATGCTAGTTTACAATTGTGTGAGCTTGTAAATTTTATGACCTTTTTCAATAAGGTTTTTTGCTAATTTTTTACGTCTTTTTTTCGCTAATTTTCAACCTGATTAATAAGTTTGTAATCTTGTTTACTTTCAGATGGGCAAACTTATCCAGCTAAACCAGGACCTTCAGGCCAGGCTACAACATTATGAGATCGCGTATGAACAAATCCGCGTGGAAAACATTATCATGCAGGAGAAGCTTCGGAAACTTGGCATCAATGTATTAGACCTGATTAAGGCAGGCTGTAACGGTTTAAACATGTTACGATCGCCTTCTGGCTCACCTCCACAGAGAACGACTCCGCAGATGTTACCAACCGACAGTTCTTCACTCCTGGCTGGCTACTCCATGCTACATCCAAGTTTACTCCAGTCTCACCTGGCAGCAGTCGCGGAGAGATACGTGAAAAAGGAGCGCGATTCCAATGGTGGAACCTAAGGACTTGTTATTAGACTTTCTTTTGTGTAATATGGTCTGATTTGAAGCGTCTGAGTTCAGAGTGTGAGTCCTTGGTGTAGACTATCAGTACAAGTCTAGGGATTACTTGCTTGGATATTGGAGCCCTAGCCTCACAAAGTCGCAACATCCAAGGGTCATAACTCTGCAGGTTCGAGCCCTGGCTGCGGACCCGAGTTACAGCCCCTGTTCTCGACTCAAGGGCTGCAGTTATAGGTGTGGATCAACACTAGGATCTTCTAACTAGTATTGCTGATAGGTGTAGAAGAAGAATCAATGATTGACTGATGATTTACTGTTTTTACCTGAATTTTTGTTTTTAAGATTATATGGCTGTGATGTTTGTAAAGTAGGTTTAACTCTTACCCCCCTCTCTTGTTGAAGTTTTACTCTCTCTTATGTTAAATATTGTTGACAAACCTCAAATTTTATTGTAGAGGGTTAGCGTTGGGGAGTTTGCTAGGTTGAGGGGTTGACATTGAGTGTAAGCTTCTCACCGATAGAACGATTTTGTCAATGGAAATTAGAGAACATTGTTAAACATTGTGCTGAGATCAAAATGCAGGAGAGACTGATATTTATTTGCTATAGGGTTAAAATTGACGATGCTTCAACACCAAATATAGTTCAATTATGGTTTAATTGGGGCACTTTGTTAAATGGTACAAGAGAGCATTGAGTGCTGAGTGAGGAAAGCTTGAACTAATCTGACTGTCTAAAAAGCTGCTATGTTCAATAGGTAGGCTTTTACATTGCTGAAACCAAGACAAAGCTATTGTTTAAAGGGTGTGTGTTGTGGCAGCATGTTGAAGTAGCATTTGGTGGTGTAATTACTGTTTTCATTAACTCACATTTATTTCATTTTTTTTTTAAAGACATCTTTCTATACAGAAGAAATTAAGGCATATATGCTACAAACGTAAAACCATCTGGCTCTTGTTTGTTTTGAAAGATTATAATGTGATTAGAAACTACACATGAATATGGAATTCTGAGTAAAAGTGCTAAAATCTGTGAATGAGCAAATTGTGCATTGTAGTGTTAAACTTGGTTAGAAGACTGATGCAACTGTAACTATAGAGATCTACTGTTTGTAAATGTTATTAGGTAAAGATGGCTGACTATTCCCCCATCATAACTCTGTATATAAGGGCCACATTTGTTTTGTGTATATTTTTCTTGTTGCATTGCATTATGTTTAGTCGATAGGCGTGCAGTTTCATGTATCGGTATAACTGAGTTAGAAAGAGGATACATTTTTATGCGTGTGGTTTGGTTTAAAAGATTAGATTATACTTGGACCCTGGTTGTAAAATAAACTACGGTAGATGTAACATGTAGATAGATAAACATTGTACAGACAACAAGACACATACCGACAAATATAAATCATGTTTGTTGATCGTTGAAGGGTTTTGTTTAAGTTATAGATAGCAACCTACTGTTAAGAATGATAAATGATGTGAACATGGAATAGATAGACTGATTGAAATGTTTACATAAATACACATACATGTACAAAGTACTACTACAGGTTTAAAAGAAGAGACGCTTGTTAATTTGTAAAAGTAGAAAAAATGTTATAGTTCAATTTTGACTGAATATTACACCCATTTAAGACCTGTTACATCCAACATGCGTTTAAGATGGGTTTTTTACAAGGAATGTAAGTAAAACTGAGCTATCTGTGTCTTTATTCAACAGCTCTTTAAGACAGTTTACCGCTTACAGTTAGTTTATATTAACAATGTACAAGCATTTATACCATTAAATACCTCAATATAGACACAACTAACAGGTGTTTTTTCGCACACTCTTCTTTTTGTTCGATTTATGTGTTTAAACTATATTTCTACTGTAAAGAATTCACTATGGATTACAATGGAATTTAACACATTATTTCTGATATTAATTTTGGCAATTGATTGAATTCAAAGTTAGATTATTTAAAGTTTAAAGTATATTTTTATGTATTAGAAAAATGCTGATCTAAGAAGATGAAAATTTAGACAAGATCTGCGAATATAAAGTCATTTAAGATAAACATAATTTGAATTAGCAGGTAATTAATTCTGTCAAGTTGATGTAAAATAGAACGGATTGGGCTGAATAAAACATGGTAGTTGTATGTTTCAGAAAGTGATAATGAATGAATTAGCAGCTAGAAACACTTTGCATTCAAACCTCTAGTTAAAAAGTTGCTGAATTGAGGTTTTTAACAAAATTATCACTTTTTGGTTTTATGTCAAATTACATTAGTGTTATGCATATTTTGTTGTTATTCAAACCATGTTAACGAAGACAACCTCAATCTGTAGATAAACATAGTTAGAATTTGGCGTTTGTTTGAGGGTTGAGAATTATACAACTGCCATGTTCTTATACAGCCATGTTATAGTAGTTTTTGCTAATATTGCAGACATGGAAAAACAAGCACAAAAAAAAAGAAGAAAAATTGTAGTGAAGAAAATTCTTTTTGTGCTAGTGAATGCGACCCGGTTAGTAAAGATTAAACAGTGTCATATGTATATTTGCTTCAAAAGATGTGTTTTTATTGACAATAGGGCATTGTTGTTGTTGACTCATGGAACCATTATTCCCCACCCACTATTCCCCCTCCTCATTACCTCCCCTTTCTTCATCAGTTATTCTTTCCCTTTGATGTCCTTTCTTCTCCCGACCCCCCACCCAACTCTTCTCCCTCCAATCCCTTGTTTCCTCTGTGTTTGTTAAGCTTGACTATTTGTAAGAATTGCTGAATGTGCAAAGTTGATGTCTTCAATATTTTTTACAGTTTGATTCAAGTTTTGCAGTTTTTAAACAACTATAGGTTCAAAGATTTGTCAAAAAGAGCTCTTGACATGTTTGTATATAGTTCAACTAAAAGTTGCACACAATATATAGATCTACAGTTATTAGTTTTTACCATTTTTCATTGCAAATAGTCAAACATATTGTCATCCATTTCTTTCCCCTTTCAACCATTTTTTTCAAAGTTCCAAATTATCATCTTCGAGGTGGAGACTTATTATGTTTGTATAGATTGTTAAATAGGTCAGATACATGTTGTACATTCATGATTCCTTTGAAACTTCTGTGTGTTTTCACTGGGAAGATGATTGTGTATAGATAATAACTATGTGTGAAACATGTTATAAATAGCTACATTATGTTTGGAATTGTGGGTAGGCTTGAACTCGGCAGCGTCAGCTCTAAAACATTGTTAGACTAAGAAAATTGTTGTGGTTTCGTTCATACTTTCACCCTAGAGTAGAAATGTTGTATACATATTTTACGGCGATATTTTATAATACGACGGTAAAAAGTGTAAACCAGTAGTATTGTTGTTAATATCACTCATTATTTCATCTAATCCCTGGATGACTGGTATTCAAAACAAGTGCTGGGCACAAACGTGTACATGGTGTTGTTTTCTGTGAACTTTCATGATATAAGTAAAATTGTGGAAACAATACAAATCATGCTTTTGATTAAGCATTATAAAAATGTTAGTATAATCAACCCCAGTCAATATTTCATGTGTTAGATGGTATTTGTTTTCAACAGACTATAAATAACATTGTTCATCTCACTGTTAGTTTGAAAAATAGTTTTTGACACAACACATCTATGTTTTGAATTATTTTTTTGAATCACTGTTTTTTTTCTAAAATTAGGTTTTAAAAAAAGCTAAGTCAGGCTTGTTTACTATGTAAATATTTTGGACTTAGTTGTGTGTGTTTTCATTCTTCTGTCATTTACTTGTCATTTGTTCCTCCCTTAAGGTTTTTCTGATCTGAAAAATTGATGAGGAAAATAGAATTGTCGGCCAGTAACTCTGCCATTGTAGATGAATGTTTATTTTCCGTGTTTTTTTTTCTATTATGTTTTTTTTTTGGCTTGTGTGGAAATTTTTCAGTTTCTCTGCCATTTACCTCTTTTCATGTCGAAAAAGTTTTGAAAAAATGCGAGAAAAAAATTTCATCATTGTTCAAAAGTTCAGGAAATGTTTTTTCATTCATTGTGAAGATGGTTTAGGTAATCAATATATTTCAAGATAGCATACATACTAGGGCACAAGGGTGTTGGTTTCATCAATCTTTTTTCTTATTTTTTCCCCACATGAAATTGTGCTTTTTTTCATTTTCCTTTTTTTTCTCATCACAAGTTCACCCATCTCTTATGCTGTTAACATTGTTCCTAAAATTATTCTCGATCTAGAAAACATCGAAATATAATTCCAAATACATTCAGACCTAGCAACACTAATATTAGACATGGTTGTGTTAACGAAAAACAAAACCAGTCAATTAATAGAACAACTTCCAAAATAGTGTTAAAATCAATTATATACTCTAAATTGGGTTTTACAAGTGTCACTTTTTTGTTTTGCTATTTTCACCAGAATATCACATCACAAATTTCAAGTAATTAGTGAATAATAAAGTAGGTAAATACTCTTTAATGACGTTATTGTGAGATGAACGTTCATTGTACAGTCATTTCAATCCATTGATGTTTTCATCATCTTTTTTAGTTTTATGTCTCATTTTCAAGCATATCATCTCTTTATAGGGCTAATTTGTTTCATGTAGGAAAAAAAATCATCATTAAAAACTACACGTTCTCCAGATAGAGAAATGACATATTAGTTATAAGTTCTACCAAATTTGGCTGAAAATAATTTGAGTCTGAAATAATGAAGATACAATATCTACGTGAATAAGTATCTCTGACTGTTTCCTGATGTATGAGTTTATTGACTTACATCACACTAATTACTTTCCACAGATTTAATTTACTTTCAATTAATGACCATGGTTCCTAGGTAATTAATTAGAATTGGTTGCTATGGTTTCTCTCATGCTCATGAAGATGCTATTTCTATAAATACTAAGTAAACAACCAGAAACATCTGACTGGATAATAATATAGGAAAAGCATCAACAGCAAATATTTGACCTCATGATTTGCTGATAATGGATATTGACAGTACTGACACAAAGGGAATCTCCAGTTACTTCCCCTGGGCTAGGTCATTCAGTCTTCCTACATACACTCGGCAGCATTGTATGAACACAAATTTGTCTGATTTATTTAAATATTATTTATGACTTTTTCAAATGTGTTGTTGTGTATTGAATTGGTTCCGTTTTTGTTGCGACTATACTTTAAAAGATTGAGGTCTCTCCGCTATCTAATGTGTACAATTTAACCAGGTGTTTATTTGTCTTGTGCTAGAATATACACAACTTGGTTACCATGGAAACAAATCAACAATCACTGGTTTTCGACAAAAATGTGGTAAAACATGGAGATTTTATATTACTCTTTCGGTCAAACATACATTTGTAGTAGTTGGAGAAAAATGATAATTACATGGCCGGGTAAATTTTACTTTTAGGGGTTGAGTTGAGGTGGTTTTTAATTGAAAAAGGAAACTGATGATGGTAAATTTTGGAGTTGTCTTTTAGTTATTGATTTCCATTTTTAATTTGCATATCATTGTTTTAAACTGCAAAGAGGGCAAAATCAAACAGAAGGTAAAGAACTACATTGTGAATTATATTGTTAAATTTGCTTGTATTGTTATTGAATTCATTCTTATTTCTTATTTTTGTTCTTTATGTATGATACGAAGATTTTTGGTTTGTGAAAAGATATCTCTATACCAAATATTGACAACGTCTGAGCCTTGAAATTGTATTTTCCTATCACGTTCAATTTTGGCTTGAGGCATTGCCAGTTTGATCATAGCTTAAACTGTTTTTGAATGCATATTTATTAATAGAGTTCAAATATTTGTTTCAAACTTTTTAAGTATATGGAATTAAAAAATTTTTTTTTATAGAATTAATGAAATGAATGTTCTTATAAAAAGCCAAACTTGATGAACAAATGTTTAAATGTTAAAAATTTGCGCTGTCTTTTTTTTTGTAACTAATAGTGGATATCCGTACATTCTACCTGTAACATAACAATAATTAGTGTATACATGTGTTAATGGGTAATACTACATGCATCTAATATTGAAATACTGGATTTATGAAACCTTTATGTCGCACCTGTTTATTGAGTTATGGAATTATTGTTCTTCGGGTTTTTTCCGCACAAACTAATTTTTCTCTGTATGTCTTTTATTGAACTATCTTGTCTATGTTTATAATAAGACACATTTTCATATTTATGTTAAATGCTTTGATTTCAAAAGGCATGCCAGTACGTTACATATAAAGTTTATCTATATATATATATATATTCGAATGTTCTATGGTGTTTATCATATGACATATATATATCATTTAATGTCACATTTTTTACAGTAGTTTCAGTTTTTTTTGTTTTTCCGGTGAGTACAGTGAATGTTATAAAGACTGGTAGAGTGAACTCCATCTTTGTTTCCTGAAATAAACTTTCATAAGCTTATATATGTGTTTGTCTTTACTTTGGTTTACAAGTGTATGATTTCAGTTGACTTGTGCTCTAGAGTTTATTCTAGAATAGAACAGGAATGTGTGCTGGTGAAGGAGGGCACTTTACAAAAAGAAAGTAAACAAAACTGGACAACTTTAAAGTTCTTAAAAAAAGTTCCTCCTAAAACGGAAGAGGAGCAAACATGGAGCAGGGAGGAGCAACTTGGTAAACTACTCATGGGAAAAAAGCATACTGCACATAATATCACACTTAAAACCATCCCTGGAACCAACCAGTACTGAGCAATGAGGGCGAAGAAATGTGTACAGGGAAACAACAACAGCTTTTATGTGTTCAAACTCATCTTTAACGCAAATCACTATTTATAGCACCTAACCACTGTGCCTTGAAACAAACAAACACTATCCAGTCAAGTTATACACTATTAAATATAATACCACTAAATATTAACACCCATATTAGTCTCACATATATATTGCCTTTTATCCATCTAAATGTGCGGCTTGATAAATTGACAACCATAAAATGTCAAGGATTTTATGAGAAAAAAATGTCACAAGCATTGCATAGAACAAACCTAGACACAGTTCAACTTATTCATTGCTGACTAAGTTCAGCTTTTTAGAAAGTAGTGCTATGAATATCAGAGATTGTCTGCTTTAGTGATAAATGTCTGGATTATGATCTTACTATCTGATGACAGAGACAGGTCTAGTATTTTTAACAGCAGCATCCGAATAATAGAACACCAAATACCAGACCTTGTGCGTTAGAAAGTGCACGTAGAGACGTTGACTGGTGATGTATCTTTTCCAGGAAATACTGCGACTTCTGTCTGGGTTTTCTTGTCATGGTGGAATGACAACTAGTAACTATGCCAACTTCCAATGCACATGATCTATTTTAGAGTACTTATGCAGTAAAACGTCAATATAACACCTCAATAAGACCATCATTTTGACTCATTTATAACTTTTTACTGAGGTAGATGGAGACTCAATGTCCAGCCAGGAAGAAGCAAAAGTAGAGGAGATTAATAAATGTGAATTTCCATCCCATATGTATTGATTATTGTAACCTACCATGTAAATAATATACAAGACAATTATGTAGCATTGTAAACTATATTAATAATTAATAGGTATTAACTGAGTCTGCTGTCTGAACATGGTTTATTTTTGAGTATAGGCTTTGCTGTTCAATTGTTTTTTGTTTATTTTATTTTAGTGATTTTATAACTATGGGACTTTAAGCTTTTTAAGATTCACCTCGTCCGGTTAGAAAAGTTCTATACTAGTAGTACATCTATACAACAGACTGCACTGCTCACTAGCCTCAACGTTGCTAAATACTTAGTGCAACAAGTATAGGATACAAGAGAGGTCTAAGTAAAGTCTACTACAGGTCTAAAGAAAGCATGTTTAACATTTGTTCACCATATTGCATTTACAAAGAACCAATTCAATAGAAGATTGCCGGTGTATTTTCTCCCAAGAACGAATCTTGTTTATGCATGGTTATAAACCAGTATTAAAGTATGCTTGTAAAGCTTAAATAAGTTATTTTTAAAATACATTGACAAAGGGGAACTACTCTTGAAAAGTGAAACATATATTTTTACAAGTTACCTCTCTTATTGTTAATTTCTTACATTTTACTTTATCCAGTATTAACAACATGTATACATGTTCATCTATAACAATCAATTAATGGGCCTTTATAAATTGACCATTAAACCCTGGTAATGAACACGCTATTGTATTACATAGTTTAGGTGCAAACAAACTGAAAAAGTTTCTCGGGCAAGCAATGGAACAGTTGTCTTCGGGCTTTACTATATTATTTTACAATACTATATATACGTCAACATTTCCGGAAATGATGCCATAAAGGACCGTGAGCAGCAGACAATTTCGCCGAGTCGTACGCAGAATAAAACACACTCAAATGCAGTTGTAAACAGTTTAATAAATGTTGAAAAAATGCATATTTTGTTTACGTGCTCCGGGTATGGCGATGCGCGTTGCTATGGACACTGATATTTCAGCGAATAAAATAATATGTGTTTGTAGTTCAACTACAAGCTTATAAGGAAATATGTTAATCAAAGTTTATTTTGAGTTTCATAGTAATGAGACAACCAAGGAAGCTGTACGAACAGTCTACGAGCTTCCCGCTCACCTCTCGTATGTATAAAGCATCTAAGTACATGTAGATAGAGAGTACGTGGATATATCAGAGGCCAGTCTGTGTTACATAATAGATTGGCTCGAGTCAACGGCATACAAGAAAGATAGATAGTTTATTTATGTGGAAAAGGCATATAAGTTATACAGATTATTGACAGTATATATAGGTTCATATACACGGCTTGTGCTCATATGACCACTAGACGTTAGCCGATGGGTTATAGTCGCTCAAACCGTGTATATAAGCGCATACACACTGTCAAGAATCTGTGTAACGATTTTATAATACTGCAATATGTTTTCATTACGTGTAAATTATGATCTTGGTACAATATTACGTGGAATATGGTATTATTTACAAGTTACCATAATTGACCTAAGTTTCCCAATTGGAGCCTCACTATACAACATCGGCACGAGAATTTGCTCTCAACGTACGACGTCATCTAGTTCTAAGTGTAGGGAGAAGATAAGATGGCGGCGGCTTTTTATTTACAAT
>ENA-OREC01000727-OREC01000727.1-marine-metagenome-genome-assembly--contig:-NODE-727-length-14300-cov-13.848063_pt1 | contig 14300 bp, 8 predicted proteins | sample MGYA00248626_ERZ508543 | MGnify/ENA primary metagenome ERZ508543 (study PRJEB26211, sample SAMN05518279) | marine metagenome | isolation source: Puget Sound, Washington, USA | host: Bankia setacea... | reverse complement strand
ACATGCATCAGTTTGATTCTCTAGTCGCTGACCTACAGTTGGACACGCATCAGTTTGATTCTCTAGTCGCTGACCTACAGTTGGACACGCATCAGTTTGATTCTCTAGTCTCTGACCTACAGTTGGACACGCATCAGTTTGATTCTCTAGTCGCTTACCTACAGTTGAACACGCATCAGTTTGATTCTCTAGTCGCTGACCTACAGTTGGACACGCATCAGTTTGATTCTCTACTCGCTGACCTACAGTTGGACACGCATCAGTTTGATTCTCTAGTCGCTGACCTACAGTTGGACACGCATCAGTTTGATTCTCTAGTCGCTGACCTACAGTTGGACATGCATCAGTTTGATTCTCTAGTCCCTGACCTACAGTTGGACATGCATCAGTTTGATTCTCTAGTCGCTGACCTACAGTTGGACATGCATCAGTTTGATTCTCTAGTCGCTGACCTACAGTTGGACACGCATTTCTTCTATTCTAATGGTTTGTTTATTAAACATCTGTGACAAAGATATGCCATGGTGATTAAATTCCTTTAAAAATAATGTTAGTCATGTTATAAAAAGCTGTACCTTTGTCTTTTCCTTGTCCAATCTAACCATATTGGTCGAGCCACCAAGTCTGAATGGTCTGTTCTCTGTACTGAAATATCACAAATATAAAACGAACATAGACAAAGGGTCATTCTATTAGGTACTTGTTTAGGACAAAATGGAATTAGGTTGTTGTATACATGCAAATCAACTAAGGAACTTCAGGCCCCATTTCCCCGAACAATCTGATCTTGATCAAAATCCAGGCAAAATGTCAGATCACTGCTCCCGGTCAGATTTTTATCATACAAAATACCTGGTCAAAAGTGAACGAACATTTTGAGTCGATGGGGGCAGTTTTCAGGAGTCAATAGTGAACGAACATTTTGGATTGATGGGGGCAGTTTTCAGGAGTTAAAAGTGAACGAACATTTTGAGTTGATGGGGGCAGTTTTCAGGAGTCAAAAGAGAACCAATATTTTGAGTTGATGGGGGCAGTTTTCAGGAGTTAAAAGTGAACCAACATTTTGGATTAATGGGGGCAGTTTTCAGGAGTCAAAAGAGAACAAACATTTTGGATTAATGGGGGCAGTTTTCAGGAGTCAAAAGTAAACCAACATTTTGGATTAATGGGGGCAGTTTTCAGGAGTCAAAAGTGAACACAGCGTATGAAACTCAATTCTATATTGCTTCTATGATTATTTGTTTCAGATTGAAGTAATAGTGAGAATGAAATAGGACCAGAGTGTATCTACAACATATCGTAAAATAAACCTTCCATGTCTTTATACAATAATTTGTGGATTTGTCAGTGGGTCCTACGCTTGTAATAGGGAGAATAAAACAGGTCCTACGCTTGTTATAGGGAGAATAAAACAGGTCCACCACTTACTTGAGAAGGGGTTGAATGACTTCATGGAACAGCTGATCGTCACGTTTATGTATGAACACAGAGAGTCGTCCATTCTGTATGATAGCATCATCTGTACCATCCTTGTCCTTGTTTAACTCTGAATCCATGGACTGTTGTCTACTGGCTACCGTGGCCAAGTCACCTGGGAACAGAATTGGATGGGTAAATGAAAAATGGTTCTATCTACTGCTTTATCAACTAGCCATAGGAAGCATTTTATTTTCACCCATTGACTGATAATATGACCAATATTGAATTCCTCCTGAACAATGATGATAACTTTCACAGCTCTCAAGATGACATCCACCAGAGTACTAAGGGTAGGTAATAATGATATTGTGTCCGCTTTTATTCAAAACATCTAAGCTACACTTATAAGGAATACAAAAGGCTTACAGCAATGGTTAGTTGTTTGGACTTGTTATTAAAAGTCTATGTCTCAGCTACATGTGGGCACCCTAGTTGCAATCCTTGAGCAAACATTAATTAATGCTCTATTCTTCTTTTGGAGGGATGTTTGAATATTTTTTAATACAAGTACATATAGAACATACCAGGTACAAGGAAGTCACCGAGCCTAGCCAGTAGTAAGGACACAATCTTGGCAGGTGGGTCAGAGATAGGTTTAGTTGTGCTCCAGTGACTGGCAAACAGCCCTTGGCCCCAGTTAGGAAGCTCCACCTGCTCACAGTCCTGGGCATCCATTAGAGGCAGGGCTACACGACAAAGCTGCAGTATGATCAACACAAGCTTGGGAGATGGTCTGAAAGTAAACGGTACAAAATGTGAATGTTCTTAGGCTCTTTATCATATGATCTGATGCGTTGTTGTTTTTTGAAACTTTGAAATTTAAGATATATTTCTATTCTTGCTCTATATTTGCTCTAGTTCAGCAAGTACAGGTATATAAACTTGATTATTTGTCAGGTGATAAATGGAATCCTCAAACCTCACACAAAACCTACACAGATCATATACAGAACATACACATATCATTACATTACTTGGTTCATGTTCTCAAATAATTCGTTGAAGTTTGAAAGATGGACTTTTGCTCAAAATCAAATATTTTCATATTCATCTGAACTTCATAGTCACACAGTACTTATGAAATTATGCCATTGTGGAAGATATAGCCAACTGAACTCGATCCTATATCGTAATAATCATATACCGAAATGGCCCAAAAAATATTTCATGGGTTAGTCTTGAAAGATTTTTAGTAATTGCCGGCAATGTAAAAGTAGGTAAACCAAGGTTTTTCTTCAAAACTCAACACAGATTCCTTCATTAGAAGCATTTATCATTACTTACATATGCTAATTCCTTAAAATATTCTTTTTATGAAATTCATTTATTGAGAATGAAAGGGCAACTTTGAAATAAAATCCTGAAAATAGCATTCAACAAATGTAAATCATTACCGCTGATCCAGCAACAAGGACAATAGTTTGGAGACACATGCTGGTTGACTAAGTATTGCCTTCCCCATGTGACTGCGTGACAAGTTGTTTAGTAGACTAAGGACCTCCTGCAGGGCCTCTGTACCGGCAGCCTCATTTCCGCTTGTCTCTGTGGCACGAGCCAGATGATTGGTCAATAAAACGGACACCTGTCGCGCTAAACCAGAGTGCTCTAAATCTTCATATTGGGAACCTGAGGATAGTTAAATAGGAAATTTAGACCTGCTGTGTCGGATGTAAGAAATATATATATCTATAGATAGCATACACAGAATCAATAAATGCCACCTCAATTAAATACAAATTGTTTAATTAGAAGTATAAATAATAAGGCTCTTAAAATTCTCTATAAAGTAACTTATTTAAAAGTCGAAAACGCTTAAACAAATAAAAAAGATATTCAATTCTGTAATCGTTTAAAAAAGACAAGAGACAATTCGTCAAATCTTTATGGAAAATGTTTTTATTAAACCTCATTTCACATATTGAATCAGAAAGAAAGCACATTTTTAGTTACTGTTTCAAATTAACCCTATTAGCTAATCAGACTATTGAAGAATGGGCTTATAATATTGTATAAATAATAATATAACAATGGGAAATCACTGCTTAGAAAGAACAATTCAACAAGAGATGTTTGTAAAACTTCATGCCCCCTAAAGATTTTTTTGTCACAGATTTGTTGTAAAACTGGATATGTCAGTTCAAAATAAGTTGCACAAATGTATGAAAAAGAAATTCATTTTGGGAAATTTAATTAAATCTGAAACAATTTGACACATTTGACCCCGATGACCTTGACCTTTGACCTCAAAATCTCTATGGTTCCTCTGCTGCCCAGGACGGTTGTGTGGGCCAAGTTCGAGGAAGGTAGGTCAAGGCGTTCTCGAGTTATTGATCGGAAACGAAAAGGTTACCGACATACCGACTGACATGTGCAAAGCAATATGCCCTCTCTTCTTCGAATGGGGGGGAATAAATATCTAACCTTCTTCTGTCTCCCACATGACACATCTATTGGCCAGGACCTGAAAACCCGCCCATGCCATGGCTGACACTTTCTGTCGTGTAGACTGGTTCTCTCTTGTCTCAGAACGGTGATTTGCCAGACTGCACAGCTTGTCTAGTAAGTGAACCAGGCCGGACCGCACCAAACATTTTTCCTCAGCTCTGTAATGGGAAGACAACACTTAATCTCAAACTATATATGATTAAGCACAAACAGTAATTTTCATTAAAAAAAAATCATATATAAATCTTTTGTTACATTTAACATAACATATTCAACATTATTCAATAAAACTATCAGAGTAATATTATGGGAAACAACTATAATATTCTCTAACCATGGTTTATTCTCTCACCTTGTATATGGCACAATACAGAGTAGTCCAATGCTGTTACAGCACGCAATAGGAAACCTGGCTACAACCTGTACTACTGATGTCATTGTCTCAGCAAAGGCTTCTCGTACCTGGCTCACCATTCCTCCACATGTTAACTCTTCCACTCTGTAACCATATCATACATATTTTAACCTCTACATTTACAGGTGCTTAATACTCATTCTACCTAACTAGATTAGTAACGTAGATTCCTATTGGATGATACAGTGTAATTTACATATTTTAACTAGAGGGAAATGCGGATCCCGCATTAAAGCCGAATTTTTATATTTTACTCCTAATTTTTCAACACAAATGGCTGTGTCTTAGTACTATGCAAACCCTACCATTTGTAGGTCACATCAGTGGCATATCAGTGTAAAGGTCTCGACCAAAGCAACATTGTGTGTGAGTATGAAGTTAATTTGTCAACTAATGAAAAGGTTATAACTGAAAAACAAAACTTTAACACAAATTGTTAAAGAACAATTTTGAATATCAAGGTCATCTGAAGGTCACAATATTACATGTTGGTGAAAAGGTCTTGACCTAAGCTAGATGGCTAGACGGAATGGCACCAATCTAAGAATTTAAATCATGTCACTTCATTAGTCCAATAGTTACACAGTTGAAACTTCTAAACAAATAGCAAAACTGACTCACCTTGGTCCATGTCTGAGTACTGATGTAACCGCGGCAACCAGATGTGTAGCTCCGCCCACTCTTGATGCAGCAGACAACAGTTCCTTCATGTGTACAAGAGCTTGTTTCCGTGTATTCCCTCTCCACCAGCGTAAGTGGGCTGTGTTCAAGAATGACTCTGACGACACCTAGAAGACAATATTCAGGAATTTGTAAGATGAGCACAACATTGGACAGCTTTAAATAAACTTATCATAATTTATCGACTAAGTTAATTTGCGAAACTAGAATTTTCCTTATTAATACTAAGTGCAAGACTTCCCAAATTCTAGTTAACAGCAAATAAATATTGACAGACAACACTAAAAACGGACAAAGAATAACAAAGTAAATTAAACTCATGAATAAGCTTAAGATGATCAATTTCACTAAATTTAGTCAACTAGGAAATTGTCCAATTCACAATATTAACGTTAATATAAACTCACAGCTTTCTCTGGATCACTGCCAATGAATGAGAACAGTTGGCCTATAAGACTGACATGAGGGGCCAGTCCTTTTTCTTCCTGATCTTCTACAAGGTCCTGTAAGATTGTCATAGGGCCAGGCTTATGTTTGGGCTGACGTCTGCAAAAATCAAACAAGGAGGTAGTACATGTTTACATACATTAAATATATATGTTATACTATCAGAAAATTGTGACATTTCTAAAACACTGACAACAACAGTCAAAATTAAATCTATCAGCAGTGAGATATTTGACTACAAAGTGAAAGTATCTGTTTACATTTGAACAGTTGTAAATTAATCATCTTAGCCAATCAATGAAGAGCTTTAACCAAAATATAAACACAGAAAGCAATTTGTCGTCCAGTAAAAACTGTGATGAATATTAGGCCTTTCATACTTGTTATAGTGTTATAATTAATTACATGCTTCGCTCCTTTTATATGAGCAACAGTTTTCATGTGTTCACAATAATTCTTCATATAATAGCTGATTGACTGTTGGTCAAAGTCGATATAGCTCTGTTGGGTGTTAATAATACTGAGGAAAAATGGGAAAGAAAAACCTTCTGTTTGTACCTGTGTATTTTCATCAGGTCAATGACAGTGTCGTCTTGGAAACTGTCCACACCAGAGGGGGCTGACATACTTCTTATAAAGTTGGAATGTAGAACATCAGTATCTGACTTAGCCATCACATTGCCTCCTGTATGTGTGCAATAACAGATGGATCAAACACAAATCCATGAAAAGTACAACAGAATTTAGCCAGGGCATGAACAATTTCTAATAGCCAGCTTATCAAAAGGTATTGTACAAACAAGAAAAATGCATAACATATAAAGGATCTTACATGAGTTATCATCTGTACAAGACTTAAAACAAGCTTTGGAAATGTTACCAAGTGAGCCATATTACTTCTGAAACAGCTGATTCAATGCAAAAAAAGAAACAAAACAGAAGCTAGCAATACTATTTTAATAACAAATCTGAAAATAAACTTATGTTAGATTTAAAAATGGAGTTTTAGATATTATTCAAACCTTTAATTTGTGTGATAGTCTAGGTTTTGTGTAAGTGCTTTAGTAAAACCATACTCTGGACTTTACCTACCTATTTTGATAGCCTCTAGACATTGTGAGACAGTTCTTGTAATGGAGCTATTGTCAGCTGGAGAGATGTTAACATGTAGTAGCAGGTCAAGGCGTGCCTGGATTCCTTCTGTTAGCTGTCTGGTTCTCTTTAACTGGTCGCCTATCTCTGTACTGGCCACTGCACTGTCAAACTTCTCCCTAAAATAGGTCAAACATAAGTGAAGCTCTGTTTGGCAAGTGTATATAATTCAAAGTTTAAATTATCCAACTGCTTCTCTAATAACCAACTGGGGCAGTGGTAATACACTTGCCTATTAATTCTGTGATTTTGTTTTGATACCCAGCATCAGCATGTGATATGGTCATGTGATCAGGTCAGGTAGATTTCATTCAGGTTCTCCAGATCTCTCCGATACAAAGACCACGCAAACATCAATGCCAATGAGAATGATTTATATGAATTTTAGTTGCTTTCATTCTAATTGTTGTAAACTGAACAAAGTGTAAAGTTGAACTATTTGCACTCTTAAAATATAATTAACTGTAAGGACAAAAAGCTCATTGCCAAGTTATTCATGATGTGAACATCCATTGAATATGTGGCTGGAGTGGTGACTTCCACAAAAGATATTAGAAGTGTTGAAAGTCAAACCTACCTTAATTCTTTCACAGAGTCTTCTAGTTTCGCTGTATCAAGTTGTACATCTTTCAGGAAACATAACATAGACAATGCCTTGATCTGTGTCTGAAGATATAAAAAGCAGGTTAAGTATTCATGTGTGTTCAAATGGAGTAAACTTCAACAATTACCACTTTTCAAAACTAAAACCCAGATCGCTATCTAAACACCAAACTGGTTTTATTAGTCCTGATCATGGTTTTACTAGCAAGTTGTTTTAGCTGTAGAGCCTTACATTTGGAACTAAGACAATGCTATTTTACTGTGCATTCATCCAAGTTATATTAAGAGTAAATCTAAGAGGCAATAACTAAAGCGTATCACTAAAACATGATCAAAACACAAACAATGCAATTTTGAAAGTATGAAACAAAAACGCCTCACAGGTTTAGCTGGCAAGGTTATTATGAATTATTATTTAGAAGATTAGCTTACCTCTTGTAGATGGAAGTCATGAAAGAAAGGAGGAGGATCTATGGACTTATCCTCTTTTCTTTCCATCACTTCTGTGTACCATTTCTGCTCTAACTCCGCCAAGGACTGAAAATAAATGACAAATAAACTTCTACATACTTATCATTGAAGAAATATAAAAACTTGTTATTAAAAAATTGCTTTTAAGAACATTGTATCTCATTTGTGTATGACTGTTTGATATTGACTGAATTCCTTACGTGTCTTATATAACATTATTCACAATGGCTATGTTACTCTGTCAACAAGCAAATCATGTGATAAATTAAAATTGTAAAATAATCAGTACCTGAAGTTGCCTGGTGAGTGCGTCTGTTTTACGACAGATTTCCTCCATTACATAGGTGAGCAGTATAAACTCATCTGTCTGGCTTTCCTTACACGGTGTGAAGAATCTCACAGTCTCATCTAGACCCAGGTGTTTAACTATGGCAGACACAACACGTTCCAATATCACATCTGGACGTATTACCTCTCTGTAATCCATTACATGGCATTATTATTGTTTGTTTGTTTGTTTTGATGATATTTAATGACTGAGAATAATTCAATCTTCCATATGGTCCTCAAAGATGATCTTATTGCTATTGTATTTAATTGTTTGTTTTTGAGAAAGAGCCAGTGTTTGCCTTTAAATGTTGTGTGCTAAACAAGGGAGATACTGGTACAAATAGTTAACATCTTTGGTCTGATGTGTACGGCTATATATAGATTGTACAAAGTTTGTTTTTACGGAAGGACCAAAATAAACTTTGTTTCAACACACACCTTTTTAGGTTTCAGCCTTTAAGTAAGTGTCCATTCCAACTTTCAATCAGATAGTTATCGATCATGCTTCTCAGCTAATTCACATTGATAATACAGATAATGCCAGGGATATGATTATAGTTTTACTTTAATCTTTTAAACAGCTAAATTAAAAGAAATATGATTACTTTTCAAATAGACAAATCAAAAGAAATATGACGATCTTTCAAAACACTGAAAATCAAGGGTACCATCTATCTTTCTGCTCTTGCAATATTTATCCGATACTTACTTTTGACTAGGTCGTAGCTGGGGTGGATGTCTTGGTGACAGACTCAGTAAATTCTTCATAATCTCTGATGGTAGTTTGATTCTAGGGATCTTTGGACTCAGCGGTGACAACATACTGGACTCGACACGCTGCTGGGGCAAGGGGGATCGTTTAGGGGATGCAGAAGGGGCAGTAAAGGAACCAGACTGCCACACACATCTAGAAAACAACAATTAGAAATCAGTAACCAGCAGTCAAACAACTGGTAGGTTACTGTGTCACCTATGCATAGCAAACCATAAAGAGAAAATGTAACAAATTTCATAAATTACTAGATAATGATTGTTTGTTTTAAATATGATGGTAAAGAAAGTAACAACAAAACATCTAAGATCAAAGAAGAGTTGTAAAACCACAAACAATTTCAAATCAGTCTTAAATTATATGTTAATAGTAAGCCTGACACAGAATACCTAAACAAAATTGAAACATACCAATACATGGAAAAATATGACAAAAACAAACACTTACAAAACAAAGTAAGTTCTATATATATTTCTTAATCAGTCAAGCCAATATGAACGTTATGATGGTATATCTCATGAACTGTAACATCATATTCTAAGGTTGTGATATTGTACCTCTGTAGAAGTTTGGATTTCAGTAGATGTGCACACGACTCTTCATCTTTGGTTGTCTCTGGTCCCTGATAGAGTATCTGTAACATTGTACATGCCAGTACAGACAAACCAAGCGCTACATCAGCTAGGAATGGTAGACCTGTAGATATCTCCTCGGGTGTCTCCTATATAACACAATGTACATACAACACTGCAGGCTTGTTTGGTATTTTTGAATTCATACAGTAAAAACTCTCTAAACCATATTCCCTCTTAACCTGAATCCTATCTAAAATACTGCACTTAACATATTGTATGTTATAGTCAACAGCAGAAATACATTTAAAAGCAGAAACTCTAGCACCAAAAGCACACAAACAGGCAGACTTATCTTCAGGGTTTGTGCAAATTTTCTCAAAAAAACTGTTACACTAAAAACGATTGCTGATTTTAAGGATGGTTTTACTCCATGTATTTCAGAAGAAGAATGCACATGCAAGGAGAGAAAAGATAGAGAATCTAGAGTTGAATATGATAGGGTTCTTAGTGTTATTAATTACAGTAGCAGATAGAACCTTTTTACATTCATTGTAGTTACCTGTGCTCTGACAGTGACCAGGAATCCCCACATTGCTTTATCTGGTGTGTTATGTTCCCTTCCACTTCTCATCTCAAATGAGAATGTCACAGTATCCCCTTCCACCTGATGATGTACAACACACTTTATAAAGTCTGTACACTGTCAGTATGGGTAACTTACATTTGTTCAACTTAAGTTTATAGATGTATTTAAAACCTAGGCAGTCAAACAACCAATATTATTTCCCATCAGACATGCGTCCCTTAGAGCATCTTTCTCCTGAACAGAGGTCAGCCGGAGTGCAGAGATGGCAAATATCAGTGTGTAAATGCCAATGTGCAAAACTATAACTGTCAAGTGTTGGAACAATCGTTATGACATGAAAACTGAACTCATAAAACAAAGACAAATACAGTAAGGGTTAAACTACCAGAGCCCGTAAAATACCTACCCGTACAAGATCCTTCGGCCATCCAGAACCCAGGACACTCCTACTACCAAACCCATATGTATTTCCTCCGTACTCGGCTAGCTTCTTGGCACTAGTGGTGTTCCCTGCATACAATATCATCTAAAACAAGAGGAAAAGTAGAATTAATATTAAAACATGCCTTTGTGCATATAGGTATCAGAAAAAAACACAATTGATTATGTTATTTGACTAAACAATCAAGGCAAACTTTGTTTATACTTTCGTGGTCCTAACACATACCAGAAGCCATCTCTTACCATACACAACTTGTACATGTAGTGTTACATATATGTAGTATTATGGAAGCCACTTTTGTGGGGTTTTTCCCAAAAATAGATTAACATTGATATACACATTTATGGATTTCATCAGGGACCATTTCTTCTATTGTTTCCTGGAACTGCCATCCAAAAATATACTCAAATACTGTGAGATCTGTTTTATCTTTGGTTTTTGTGGGCATAAAATTATGTGGTTTCGTTCAGAGAGACCTTTTTGAGGGCATTTAAATTGTGTAGATTCTAAATAGCACACAGACTTATCTTGCTTGAATTGTCAATTTTAAGATCACAATCAGATACATGTAGCCACATTTTTTTTCACATTTAAAAGTCTGAGTTCAGCTGACCACCGAAATCCACAAAACTAGTGTCCTACAAAACATAAAGATTTAACAGTATTTCATTTACCTTGTCATAATCATACTGGGAAGCAGATCGTGTATCAAATCTCAAGTACAGACACCTAGCCCCAGGGATCTGTACAGTGTCCTTGAACTTGTAGTTGTCTCTAACTGGATGTATACTCTCCACAGTCTTACCCGAGGCCCAAGGAGCGGGTATCTTCAGTCCAGCCAGGAACCCTTCCTCCTCTCCCTGATCTTTCATATCCACCCTGATGAAGTAAAACACATGATTTGACTCAACAACAGGACCAACTTAAATTACCTTGAAATGCCAATTATGCTGTGTTTACATCATAGCGTTTCTTGCCAGTCAGTTCATTTGGAGGGGTGCAAGTATTAAGGTTCTAAGTGCCATTGGATAAAGAAGCACATATAACTCTTTCATATTCATCCCTCAATTTGCAAATATGTACAATACTTTCTGTTTATCTCTGTTACATTTGTTTTAATAGCTAGATATCAAACTTTTTAGGTAATTTATTTTAAAAGAAGAAATTCTGCGCATTTTAATGACTGCAAAGGCTGTTGTTTTTTATGTGAATCTGGCCATTCATCATTAATGTTATACCACAAACTGTTCCCATAACCTGACATTCTGGCAATATTAAGTTAAGTCATTAGTGCTTCTAAAAATTACATATCTTCGAATCTTACATTTCCGGGACGTCAAACAGTCAATAGTGTACTTACTTTTCTACAGTTTGTCCAATGATGTCTATAACGTCAGAGTCTGGGTCAGTATCAATCTCCTCCTGTTGTATGGCTTGTACCTGACTCTTCAACAGTAACGCTGCCTGTAAAACACGTTTAAATAATTAACATACATATAAAACATATACAAAAACACAGATTTCAGGGCTATTTTGAGGGGTAATTTGGTGTCTACATTTGGTGAAAACTGCACAATTTTAAAAGTGGACTTTCACTTAAAATAAAATAAAAAAGTATTTTTTTATACTTCATAGCCACAAAGTACTTCTGAAATAAAGCCCTTGTGAAATATATAGACAACTGAACTCGATCATATAGCCTAGTGGTCATATACCAAACTTGTCAAAAATAATATTTAACAGGTCATATAATATTTAAAAAATGGCTACAGCTATATAGGGTTAAACCTATGTAGACATCAAATTGTAGAAATGTCTAGATGATGGTTCCTACCTGACTGGACAGGACAACAAGTTCTACTAGAATAGGCATGAGGACATCAGCCAAGGCTAGATACTGGAGTGTCTTGTGGGTCAGGGCTGTGATCATTGTAGGAACCATGTGACCTAGTATCGTTGCCTTGGAAACCTTCTCGAGACCTTGGAGACGATTTTCGAGATCATCAGAGTTTGAGGTGATCAGATCGTTGCAACAAGTGAGCAAGGTGTTGAGTACCTGCAGAGAAAGAAACACAATATGTTTGTCTAGACTGTTGGCTGTGTTTATTTATGCCATTACTGCTACTACAATCTTGATGTTGAATTTAAGGTTTAATCAGAATTCATAGCATAATCTGAAATCAAATGCTCTTATTGATGTTCTTTGTACAATCTTCCACACCATACTTCAACACTCTTATCAGAAAAAGGAATGTGGCATTATGGTGTCAGGTGGGGCGAAGACATGACTTTACCTAAGCAGTGTTTTGTATGTACTTCTAACTTCCTTGAATAAAAGTTAAGTGAAAAGAACCCAAAACAACTCTCTTTACCATTCACATTAAAACAAGTGTTCTACGATTGCTCTACCGGTGAATACAAGGTGATATATATAAACATGACGATCTAATCTGATGGTCAATGTATATATATTGCTGAGAAAAAAAACCTTTTCCCACCAACTCTGCAATAGACACTTATCTTATTTTTAAAATAATGATATCTAGAATGTAAGTTTCAGTGGAAGGGTTCTACTATAATTACCTGGCATGCTCCTTTCAACACAGTCTTGGCAAACTTCTCTAGAATGGCTGCCTCTTTCTGAAGTTTAACAAATCATCTAATAACAGTTGAATTTTATATATATAGACATATATATTTCACTATGTCTTCAGTTATAATTGACTCAATTTCATTTACAATTGGTATATCTGATGTGATATATATAGAATTTGTTTTATAAACCAAACAAATCTGCATGTACCTAATGTTCTAATGTTCCATATGATTTTTCAAAATGTTCAAGATATACATGTAGCAATAGAATAAACAAGAACTGTGGGTAAAAGGCCCATACACCCATACCACACTACTAATTATCACCTTGGAAATATATTTCTGACCGAGATAATCCTCCTTCATGCATATCCTAACGTCTTGTATTGCAACTGTGTAAGGTTTCATCAGTATTAGTTCATTGGTTAAAGAGAAGTTTCACTTACAAGACATTTGGTCAGATGGACGGACAGGGTGACTCCTATATATCACCCATAACTTTATTTGTGGGGTATAATAAAAGTAAGCAAACACAAGAAGCTTAACTCTCTAAAATTGAACATTACCTTTTCAACCTTGGTATCTTCTTTACTGGTTTTGTCAGTTTCTGTGGGCGTAGTTAACACTGTGTCACGTAGAATAAAAGACTGCAGGGCCATCAAGTACCTCTGACACGGACTTGCCAACTAATGACGAAAATGATTGCAAAAATAAGAAAAAAAAATCACTGACATGACTTTTTTAAAATTAAAGAGTAAAGTTTAATGCTAAGATGGTATCAATCTATTATATATTAATTCAATTAGCATGTAATGAGTAACTTATTTAAACATAAACACAATTCTAACCATTGCTATATCAGAACTAGTTAATGTTTCAGCATGTTTTATATATTTGACACTTTTTATCAAAAACATTTAGAAAAATATTCCATATCGAAAAGAAAACGAAGATATATTGCTACATATTTTGTTGCTTTCATCTTTTGTTGGCATATTTGACAAAATGCTATCAAGTGTATGTGTCTGCATCCTGTACTTTCCCTAATTTCCATCAGTACTTACAGGTATTTCAGTGAGAAGATGTTCAAACGAGTCCTTGTCCAGTTTTACAGCTTGTTCTAACAGTGTGTTTGACTCCTTTAGTACCATCTTTAACAACATGTTGATTACATCTTCTGGTAAACTGGATAATACAACAGTTCAGAAATGTGGGTTCCTTAATACAACGGTTCAGAAATGTGGGTTCCTAAATACAACGGTTCAGAAATGTGGGTTCCTTAATACAACGGTTCAGAAATGTGGGTT
>ENA-OREC01000726-OREC01000726.1-marine-metagenome-genome-assembly--contig:-NODE-726-length-14304-cov-11.251845_pt1 | contig 14304 bp, 6 predicted proteins | sample MGYA00248626_ERZ508543 | MGnify/ENA primary metagenome ERZ508543 (study PRJEB26211, sample SAMN05518279) | marine metagenome | isolation source: Puget Sound, Washington, USA | host: Bankia setacea... | reverse complement strand
TTGTGGTGGTGTTAATGTTGTTGTTTATGCTGGTTGTGGTGGTGTTAATGTTGTTGTTTATGCTGGTTGTGGTGGTGGTGGTGTCGTATTTAAGTGTGAATTATTTTTATGTTAACCAACCATTTTTTCCAAACTAAAATCATAACATTATGTGATGCTTGTTAATGTTGCCATTACTCGCCTTTTCTTCTTCTTCTTCTTCTTCTTCTTTTCGCTCATTATTTTCTCGCTTTGTCCCTTTTATTTGTTGTTTTGTTTGTGTCATTGATTATAGTGTCAGTTTATTCATTCGTTCGCTTGTCCATTCGTTTGTCTTGGCAATGTAAGTGTATTAGTTAGTTTGTGTTTGTGTGTGTGTTTTGGGTAAGTTTGAAGTTCATTATTTCGTTTATTTGCTATGTTCTTTGTTGGTAAACTGGTTAGTTTGAAATACGTTCGTTCGATTGTTGTTGCTTTATATGTTCGTTGGTTGCATTGCTGTCCATTCGTATGTTTGCTGTTTTTGTCTGTCGGTTGGTTATTTGGTATTTGAGTTATTTCAACATTCAAAAACCCGTATTTAAAGTCGGCCTGGCAAACAAAGAAACATAACTGTCTTATATATAACAAGGTTCACACAGATCGGTTTTCACAACTGTTGACGTTAAACCAACCTGTTCTTTCCTGGCACACGTATAACAGTTAGACAATCACGTGTAACAATCTACCCCAAGTATTCGTATTACCGATGTTTTGTGACTAACACCACTCAAACATCCGGGATCTTTATTCACTGCCTCTTCCCGCCATAAAACTACAATAACAAATCAATTCTCCACCAAATTTATTGTAATAAAAATCCAATCAACGAATAAAAACTAGCCAGTGGCCTTTCTACATCAAATAGAAGAACGGGTGAGAAACAAAGCAAATAAATAAAACATGGAGTTTGATAAGACACGAGGAATCATGTTTAATGTATTCACTCCTTCTTTTATGATCCAACCCCTGTAAAATGGTAGTAAACGTTGGTTATAATTAAGAAATGTTGTATTTTTTTAACCTAAAAAGTGTTATTATCATTAATTTGGTGATAATTTATTAAAACTCTATCGTACGTTAAAGACATGGAACTCGCATTTCGAAGTTGGCATTGTTCGTAGTTCTCACAAGCAATACAAATAAACACACAACGAACATCATTTCAGTAAAAAAAACACTAAATATTAAGAATGATTTATTTAATAGCAAAACCGGCAACAATTAAAAATGTATTATGTTATATATACGTGCATAAGATATCAGGACTGTTAGTGCTTCAAAATAACTCTCGTGTTTGTATTTGATAATTATATTTATTAATTTGATAATATTTATGTATGCGTGTACTTATTTGTCTGAATGTTTGTTGTCATGTTGTTTTAATTCCAGTATTGTTCAACGATATTTCAAAAATGTTTAAATCATACTTGTTATTTATATATATATATATATCAACAAAAGAAATAAGCAAAAGGCATAAAAGTCAATGCAATTCTTTGTGTTATGCGTAATGTATTGTTAAATAGTTGAGCACATTAAGCAGTAATTATGACGGTATGATTTATTATAATATTATGATTTAGTCAAAGGAAGAAATATACTGTTATTGAGGTTAAATTTACACTTTGTTCGACGGAGGCCCTAAACGGTGTGGCAGATAGAAACTATTAAAGACACACGTGTTCAAATAGAATTATGTGAGAGAGAAAAATGATTTTGACAAAGAACACTACGTGATTTCACTCGTGGATCATGTTTAAATGAAATATGTTTCAATATAATTTCTTTAGTGTTTACATATACATTGTAGCTCAAACACTACGCATCGTTTTGTAGCTCAAACACTACGCATCGTTTTGTAGCTCATACACTACGCATCGTTTTGTAGCTAATACACCACGCATCGTTTTATAGCTAATACACTACGCATCGTTTTGTAGCTCATACACTACGCATCGTTTTGTAGCTTATACACTATGCATCGTTTTATAGCTAAAACACTATGCATCGTTTTGTAGCTAATACACTACGCATCGTTTTGTAGCTAATACACTATGCATCGTTTTGTAGCTAATACACTATGCATCGTTTTGTAGCTAATACACTACGCATCGTTTTGCTAAATGGGTAAGAATTGCCATAATACCACCTTCTGGTTAGTGATGAATAAAAGATAATATTCTTACAATGTTACAACAGTAAAACTTATTTAAAATATTAATATCAACTTTCTGAACGTACAACGTTAACAGCTTTTTAGAATATTTTTGGCGACGCTTTAGTTTTATAGATTTGTTAAATGTTAGATGTTAAATATTTCGTTTCAGCAGAGTATCAAGCTCCCTCAAGTTTCTCAATTGTCCTCAGCGTATTGAAGTTTTATCGGATCATAATTATATTTCCACTTGTGACTGTAAATGTGCAATGATTTTCCATTCAGAATGTAATACCTTGTTGTATATGTTTATACGGTATCGTCATAAGCAAGAACGATTTCTCACACAAAAAAAGACATATAATTACATGTTTCTATCCTCATTTCACGCTTGATTTATGATGAGAGAAAGTTACCAATCGCTAAGGTAAGTCAGTCTAGGCAACGTATAATGTAAATGAAATATTGATAGACAATTGCTCATATAGCTTGGTCAAATAACGTACAAATTTGAAATGTAGTTTTGTTCTAATATCTATTTATAGCGCATATTATTGAAGTAGATTTCTTATTTTGATACGGTCATCAATGAATTATTCTACAACCCGTTTATATCATAAAGTATCAGTTTCAATATCATGGATTCTAACGAAATCAATGGTTTAATGTGTACAATAGCTCACATGCAATTACAGCCATGAAATAAAACATGCGATTTAACATGTTCATATTCATGTTTATACTTATTCATACTTGAACATATCCACGAATAACTTGTTTTTTTCTCCCCCTAGCAAATTTTAAAAAATCGCTTTGATTATATTAAATACAAATCTTAGGGTGGACATATTTCCAGATAAATGTTGAATTGAAATTGAAACTGCTAAACGCTATTAATTAACTGGTTTAGATTATATAAAATAACAGTTTTTTTGTGAGTAAGTTTGATATTGAGAATAAGGACGGTGGTTAAACGACACCCTGTTTGTCTTTTATACGAATACATGTATACGCAAATAGAATTTTGTCCGAGTAACCTTTTTAGACTGGAGCGGGTGCAAAGAAAAACGACAGTCTTACTGAGAGAAGTAGCAAAGGTATTCCCTCATAGCATGACACAAAATGCAACATGCGCTGCCGAAAAATTCCAATTAAATGTTTATAGTTGTGATGCTGAAAAGTTTAATTACCGTTTCCAAGTATTGTTTCGGTCTTACGATGCTACTTTAAATATCACGAACGTCATTTAATAGAACAACACAAGAGTTTAAAGTAATACTGCGGGCAACTTACAACATTTAAATGAAAATACAACTAAACAGGTCGGTAAGTCTTGAGTTTGAAACCCTATCAAAGGTTCTCGTAAATTGTTTCCTTGAGCAAGCAACTTTACCCTTATTACTTAGTACTGGTTGATTTCAGACGCGGATTTGAGTGGGATTTACATTAGCACAATTTCTTTATTCACAATTGAATTAAAATAAATTAGTATAAACTACATGTAAAGCACGTTCATGAGCAGATTTATCACGGAACCTCAAAACGTTTCAACTTAGACTGTGTTGTGTCAAACAGTAAGTACTCTGTACACACACGTACTCGTTTGTACTCGTAACATGTACCCATTAGTTTAAACTTATTTTATTCCCCAATTTATTTACGTATATACACAAACACATACAATTTAACACAATAACTTATAAACAAAAGGGTAAAAGGGTCGAGCCACAAGTTCTAAAACTTATTTATGGCTCTCCCCTTATACCAAGCTAGCTAATACAGTTATAAACATGACAAGTATAAACGCGGGTTTAGTATATTTAGCAAACGTCAAAATATTTGTCAGGAACTGATATATATTATGGGGGGTTGCTTTTTTAGAAATGAAAAATGAAGGGAAGAGAGAAAAAAGAAGAATGAGAAATGAGATCGTGGACGGTATATTTAAAACAAAACAAAACAAAACAAAACATGAAAATCTAGGTGGTGAAACGGTCCGAGTTTTTAATACAATTATACACTGCATTAACTATAGTAATGTTTTCTGAAGTCGTTATAGCAGAGTTTCCAAGAAGAACCCGTTTGGTAATTTGCATGAGTTATTTTTTACATTTTAGAACATCAAACAAGTTTAGTGTAACAATAGCAACATTTGACACATACACAGTTTAAGCGATATTCGGATATCCTCAACAACAGAATGCCATTTGTCTACATTATACCTTTAAATTATTCCATTTGTATTAGATACACGTGAACTGGTTCGTGTTTCTACGCAGATATTTGAAGCGCTGCCCCTACCATCATTAAATTTTACATAAACGAGTTTTCTTAATTGTTTTATACTTGGTGTAATTTTTTTTAAATTTTGTTTAATGTTTTTATTGCAGAAATCGTAGCAGACGATATTAGCTGCAGAATAATGACAAGTGCAGTGGACTAAGTGTGGATTTTTGAGTGGATTTATCTCAATTAGATCGAAATAACGCGTGTGACATCGCCGCAAACGAGCACATTAGAAGAATAACTCAAGCACACTATTGCAGTTAATGGTTGTGTTTATAAAACTGTAATATAACGTTATAATGTAATAAAAAGCACAGACTTGATAACTAAAAACAACAACAGGTTACATGTATTTACAAACGTGAAGGTTTAATAATGCTGAATCAATTGAAAGAGTTCACAGAACGTATTAACAGATGGGTTTTCTCTGGAAATTAGTCTTAAACGTAAAAAGGTTCTTCGAATTCGTGGGCAAATTACGTTGACTAAAGGAGATATTAACATTAATCATCTAAAGACATATACGACTGACAAAAATCAAGCTGAGATGACATCAATCTAAAAGGAATAATTATAATCCTTATTGATTGTTTACCATAAAAAGAAGTATCAGTGTAATTAACAGATCATCTAAAGTAAGGACCGCGGTGTTACGAAATACTGGCTTTAGAGATGTTTAATAATTCACCGAATACATTAACTTCACACAATTCTAGTCCGTATGCTATGGGTGTTTTTTTAAAATGTTTCAAATACATTGTTTGGGGTTTGGTTTTGGCTACTGTTATAGGTATTTCGTTCCATGACATACTCTGAGGTTTTTAATCTTAAATGTGACTTTGTTAAGGACTCAGTCACTGGTTCGAGACACACGTACAGTCACTGGTTCGAGACATACGTACAGTCACTGGTTCGAGACATACGTACAGTCACTGGTTCGAGACATACGTACAGTCACTGGTTCGAGACGTACGTACAGTCACTGGTTCGAGACGTACGTACAGTCACTGGTTCGAGACGTACGTACAGTCACTGGTTCGAGACATACGTACATATCACAATGTAGAGTGGGAGAAATAATGTGAAATTGTTCATCTGTATATATTTATTTGGGAGAATGTATAACTGTTTATGAGCGATCGGCTTATTTGAATATACTAGAAAATGATATATAAGTGTAAAGAAGAATGCTAGTCAAACTAATTATTTCATCCCAACTAATAGTATGTGATATCAAAGCCGTTTGTTTCAACATATTTTATTGCATAAGTTACTACTAAATATGTATCAACAAAGACTGTAACAACCATACATAGCAATTGGGTCGAACAGCAAGTTCAAACACTTAATTAAATAGTTTTCCACAAATAATGTTAATTAAAGCTGAATTGCACTTCGTTTTTGTTTGTCAAGCATTATTTTTACTCTCTAGTATTCAAACGCTCACATGTAGACTTAATAAGTATTCTGAAATACATGTACCAATTTAATGCGTTTCGGTTTATCATTTTACTTTAAACAATCAATTATTGATTTTAATAAAAGTGTTCATATTTTGTAATTAAATGTTAAAGCTCAGAAATAATTGTCATTTACAAAATGCATATGTATTGTACTGCTGTATGTATTTAAAAATCAAACCAGTATCCAAAACCTATCCTTGTAAGCGTGAAAATGAAAAGCGTAATTCTGCTTCGAGATATGTATCGGTCGTGCTCCTTCTTCCCTTTTTGCAATGTACAATGTAATTCATGTTAGTTTAGTTCGTGTGTATACCATTGTCCAATGATATGGGTATGCTATACGTCAAATGAACATATGTTAGGGACACGTATTTATTCCTCCATACATGTCGAGCTTGTCACAATACTTAAAGAGCTCCCTGCAAAATAATTTAACTCGAATAGAGAGACTCCTTTGGATGCAAAACTATTGCCAAAGGCAGGAAAATACATTTTGTAAATAATCATGTTTAGACGTAAAAATAAAACAGAGAACTTCAAAGGAACTTCATTAAAGAGTGTCGACCTCATGTTGATACACTGCCTTGAGGCCTCGATAGATTAGTTCCCCGATGGTAATGCAATTTCATTCCAAAATTAGCCGTGTAACACCAACTTCGTCTCAGTCTGTTGGATCTCATATCACATTTTCTTTCTTTGTTTATTTTTCGAAAAAAAAAACTCTCAGTAGAGGGCACGTGCTGCAAACCATCGCTAATTAGATGATCGATACTTCACACTGGCGAGGCACATAAGATGAAAAGCAAAACATAAATCTGATCAATATTTTGATAACCTAATGAAAAACAAAACAAAACAGAAAACCACGGCATAAACCATAAGCATAAGTCAAATGGGACCAATTGACCACTAATTTAGCCTCGAAGTCAGGCTACATCCCGGTTTCAATCGTCCTACTGCACCCATATACTATAACGTATCCATCCTCTCCTTTGACAAATATAATGTTCATTCTAAATGGGTATAACGTCACCGGCAATCACCAACATTAGATCAATTCCAGTCCATCTGAATGTTACAAACAGTCGTGGGTAGGAAACACTGCATATAGGTATGTTGTCTGACAGGCATTTCGTAAAGTAATATACACCACAAGTCAAAATACACATACGTTTACGTGCAAAATAGCAATACGAGTATAAATCTAAAACTATGATAAAAAATAATAATTTTATATTCTGTGGGTTGCATGTTTATAATCTACGTTTTAAAGATGTGCCTCACAGCGTTGATATATCTAACCTACATAGCATCGCCATAACTGTACTGGTCAACAGGTGTCTGTGTTCGTCGCAATTTTACAAAAGTACAAATAACTAAAAAAATACAACTCATACCCCCCCCCCCACACACATATATATATATATCTCTCGGGTTTCGCAGTTTTAATATACAAATTGAGGTAAATCATCCCTTAAAATTGCAATGAAACACATAAAAAAACATCACAGAAGGCGGGTATATGGTCCTCCGATTATATGTTAAATCAATGAACAAAAAATAAAAAGGTTGTTTTTATCACAACTCAGACTGTTACAAGAGGGCTGTACTAAACTTGGTTTAAATAACACACGTTTCGTCATGCATTACAAGCTCATATAACACCATTACACTACCATACGCATCAATTTCTGTTTTTATATCATAACACGTGACTAAACCTTATAGTTGTATTCACGTTACAAATATGGTACACGTGACTAATGCAATAATAGTTTGTTGGAAATTACTCCAAACAAGTGCGTACTCATTAACACATTGAGTTCTTGAATTCATATTACACAACGAGACAAAATAGTGTAGGCTTTACCCATTAAATAATGTTCAAAATAGTGTAGGCTTTACCCATTAAATTATTTTCAAAATAGTGTAGGCTTTACCCATTAAATTATGTTAAACATGCTGCCAATATATTACACGTGGGTTACATTCAACTCGTGTTTGACACCATAAAGAAAAACGCGAGATTAAAAATATACACCCTAATACGCGATAGGTTTGCATTTCCTGGGCTTACATTCAAACCTATTTTATATACACTTTCAAAACATAACGTGTTACTAAATATCTAGATATGCTTGTTTCATTGATATCACAAACTACATCGCATGTCCTGTCTTGTACTGTTTCCATGTCGTGGTCGAACCCGATCTCTTGTCAACCTTATCTCTATATAACAATAATTCAAACAAACGCACCGGTATACCAAGTTCTCCCTTGAACTCTTCTTAATATCACGAATGTATAAATGCCACCTCGAAACACTTGCCATCCGGGTATTACCTCTGCATTACGAAGTGTCAACGTGGAGCTCGAAATAACCACGTCACAACGGGCACAATCAGCATGTAAATGTCAGACAAACAATCAGATATGCCACAGTATCGTCAAAATGTTAGAAAAACAATCAAATTAGGCACAATTCACGTAAATGTACAGTTCGTTCAACGTAAATGGTATTTAAAATCACGTGACGCCTTTTCAAACGTTTAAATTGCAACAAGGTTAGTCAGTTGTGTTCAGATGACATACTGACAGGTCGTAAGGGAAGAAGTAAAATATATAAAAAAAGATAAGAGTTTGCTTGTTGAAGGAGGAATGTTTTCTGTACCCCTAAAACGTGTCTTAATCATTGTTTCATGTACGATTTGTGGTGATTGTACCATTTGATGTTACTTCATTGTATGTTTACTCAGAGAGTTTCCCATGCAGAACTTCACATGAACGTAAGCAATTCATATAAACACCCACCAGCTTCAAACACCCGTCAGTTCCTTTCATGTCCCGGCGTCTTTTGTAGAAGAAAAATAGAGTCCATAACGCGTTTTAATTGGGAGAAAAATGAACTCGCAGAAACGTGTATCTAAAGAGGACTAGGGACCGGTACTACGCAGATCAATTTGCAACTAACACACTTGGTATAATAGCAGATGCACAAACGGTATATTGTTCAAACTGGGTATGCCAACTTCTCTGTCAATGTCAACATATATAGTGAACAATGGGTCCATCTGCTGGAACAGAATCATTTGTATATTGTACGCGTGTCCTGAACCGCCCTTACAACTGGGGTTTGATATAAGTACAGTGTACATACAATATCATGAACTCCTGTCAGGTAGATCTACAATGCCTTCTGTCCAGATGGATAAAAAGGTGTACAACATTTGAGAGTACGTGCATACGTGAAAAAAAAACACACACCTTATCTGTTTGGTGAAAAGATATCAACGTGTTCCATGTGCAAACATCGAGTTTATACTTCATTTGTTCTTCATCACATTTACGTCACAGGGCCTCTACTCTGTATACAGGAGCTCGTTTAGATTATGTGTGTTTCTTGCTTCTAATTTTAGATGGTACAAGTAGGCAGGTAGTTTAGTTTGTTGTGGAAACAAACACGAACGTTATTTGAGACTCTCACTTAATACTACTAGTTTGGATAGATGACAAGTTAGGAATGGTCAAATGTTGATATGCTTTTATCCTCACTAATAAGGTTGTCTTGGAACTCAAGGTAACAGCCATCACTAGTTTCGAGATGTATGAGTGTTACAAATGCATATCTAAGTACGTGCTTTGTTACAACCCGTTGTAGTCTATGACATTGACTCTTGAGTTTGGACATGCATGTTCTTCAATTTAATGCATGACTTTTGTCCTAAGACTTCTTGTTACTGCAAAAAGCAAACACGAGGCAGCATCGACCTTCGACCTTAACTTAGTCACATACCCCCAGGGCAGCACTTTGCTACGTGTATATTAGGAATAATGCGATATAAAAAATCCACCCAATGAGAATAAAGCCTTCGTTTGACTTTTTTTTTAAAGTATACAAAATGCATAAAAGTTTTGTGAACGGTAGGCCTGTGAAGAAAATTATTACCACGTAAGAACCAGGTCGCATGCATATACGCTCTATTCTCCCGAAAAGGGTGTACGGTAGCCTGTCTATGTGATGTCAAGTAGCGCCCACCTGTCCATCGGTCCACTGTCCAGTGCCGAATTATAAATTTCTGTAAAACACAAAACAATGCGGGAGATACTTATTAGGTTAATCCGGTCCTTGCAACAGCAGTGACAAGTACCTCCCCAGCGGTGCACAGACCCTACGATGGAAGATAAGGGGACATAAACAGTGACCACGCGGCCCTTATCTTGAGCAATAGCGGGTAGCCGGTAAGCTGTGTGGACATATCGCGCGGGGCCGGAGAAATATGGTCAAACAGAAGAGCGCGGTGTAGGACTAAGCCACATGTGTTTAATGGTTGAGCCTGTCCAGTAATACACTCACAGTTCGCAGAACGCACGCTCCATGTACACTATGGTCGGGTCGTGTTAAGTCCGTCGGTCACGCGTGAGAGTCAAAGGTTTGGGGATTTAAAAGGAGATTGTGTGGACTGTCGGTTAATAACGATTGTTAACAAGAGTGCATTTTGCCGAAGTGGTCGTATTGCACATTTCAACTGTACATGTAGTGTATTCTGTCCGAGAAAACGAACAGGGATGTTGTTCAGTCATGAAAAAAATGAACTTAACTCTTCCATAAACAAACAACTAGTGGCAGAGGTTTAAAAAGCTTCGTTTTCGTATACATTATACGGTTTACAGTAGCGATCTTTTGTACATGTATTATTGTCATATACACACGTTTTGTACATATGACATAGCAGATCTTCACAGTTTGTCAGTTATCTGAAGTATTTTCTACACAGCGGCCTACACACTGAGATACTACAATCCATATATATGCATGACTAACCTACTCGGGTCTGGGTGCAGTTGTCTCACATCAAAGGAAGAGTGGGGAGCTGTGACCTAATTTCAAAACAGCCAAGAATATCAGTGATTTCTACGCGCATTTGATAGAATCGATTGAAATAAGAGCTTTATTCCAACGGTTTGTGTTATTAACGCTAAAAACTGCCACAAAGCATAGTTTATAAATCAAAATAAAGTTTTGATTCAATTTCTTCATTATCCAAACGCGCCTATTTTCTTGTGTTTTCACAAAGTTCAAAGGGAAGGCGCCGACAGGTAATTTTAATTACTTTGTTTTCGTTTACTTGTCCATTTTACCGCAAATTTGCTTAACGTTCGACAAGAAATGCGTATATGCTGACCCAATATGTATCACAAATGTGTAATAAAGCGATATCATGTGTAAAAGATATCGTACATTGTCGATATAGTGCATAGTAGCTCGATGTCTATGTGTGCTAACCTGCAAAAAACAATCCTTTGATCTACTTTCATCTTTTACGAGCGCCCCCACTCGATACCCCAGTCAATTACGTTAGACTTGTAAAACGCTCAGCGATTGGTCGGTTTACCAAGTGCTCGCTGCCAATTGGGCAATTGAATACTGAATGTCTTTACAGTGTATTTTCATGGCGGATTCAAAACGTGTGTGTTAGGATTCTGTGTTTTTGTGTAAAATAACAACATAAAAGGTTACATATGACAATGCCGCATGTGAATTCTGGCGGCAGTGATGACATTTATAATAGTGATGAAGTGAAAGTATATCAACATGAAGGGGACGAAGAAAATGAAAAGAATTCGTCCGAAATTCTATCGGAGGATAAGTTAGGACTGGTAACTGAGACAGAGGAGGTACGTTTTATCGTCTGAATAAGACTTTCAACATGCTATTCACTCGTATGCGTATGCTAGATTTTGCCATATACATTGCTGTTTCTAGATCTACTTCAATTTCAGTGCAACACGTTGATAAACAACTGTTATTTTTGCTTGCAGGCCAAAGGAGGGTTCGCCGGAAACGCCAAGGATCCCCGATTAGGTGATGAGGGTAAGTGTTTGAAATCAACATCAAAGGATTTCGCCCTTGCGTTTCAGTTGAAGCTTAATAGAGGTCGTGATCCTTGAAAATCGTGTAATCTGACACAGATCTCATAGCCTGATTTCACTGCAAAAAATGTCTGTGTATGTTTACTGCAAGGTTTAAATCCATTAAAGTTTAACGACTACACATGAAAAGATTTTAAACTAGGAAGGTAGCAAGTGAGCTGTGCATAGCGTAAGACAAGAAACTGGGGAAAGTGTATGTCTTTGTTCTGGTCATGCATGAAATGGTTGTTACATATTGTTTAGTTGAACGGTGTAATGCGTAAACTTTAGTCCAATGTAGTGGTAAAGAGGTTCATCAAGTGTCAGCTTTCAAAGGAATGTATCAACAGAGTCATTTGATACCCTTGTACTTTATTCAATGTCAAATTGAATAAGTGAGTTGAATCAATGGCCTATTCATTGGCTTCTATCAGTGATATCAGACCTAAACCTGATGAACACAGATAAAATTAACAAAAAAAACACAGATGAGCACAAAACACGAGTTTCGGGTGAAAGACTGTTATTTGAAATGATGTGCGATCAAGTTGTAAATCTTAGTATTGTAGAAAATTGACTCAAACTTTCAGCAAATTGATTCTCATATAGATACCTGGGTACCAATTTGCCTGTTTATATTGCTGCTTTGTGAGCCTGTAGTCTGTGTAAACACTGTAATTAAAGTTTGCTCTTATTCATAATTTCTATGAGTCTCAAATTAAATGCCTCAAGAAATCGGAAATGACAGCAAAAACTCTAGATTAGCTGTGCCTTACACACGGTTCTACCTCAAGCACATTCTTTACACAAACAAGACGATAATTTATGGGTTTCGTTGTATGTTAACATGCTCAAAGTACATAACATACATGAATACATGGCCTGTTAATCCTACCTCCCACCATTGTGCAGTCTGTCTTATAGTATACATGCTTCAATTCTACATTCTTCATTATACATACCACACAACATCAATGATATGTATGAAAGTTATGTGCATAGACTATTTTTAGAAAAGAAAACTTAACATGTTATTGTGGCCGAGTGTTTTTTGTATGCAAGAAATTGAATGTGTAAATTTTATGTTAATTTATTAGATATGTATACATAACTTTAGGACTTATTAATTATGAAGCCGAAATGCGGTGCATAAAGACAACAAATAAAGAACAATTTGTGAAAAGCTTGGCCCAGAAGTCATTGTTTGAGACACTACTTTACAACAAGGGCACAGTCACTGGTCTGTTAATATATACATGTCCGTCAAATACATACATGTCCTTCGAAAGATATGAATTGTCTAAATAGGAAAATCAGATATGTTAGGAAAGAGTTTGTAGTCAGGGATATTGTTATTTGTGCAGACTAAAGCGATCAGTGGCGTACTTTGTGTTCGGTTCACTTTGACGGCAAGATTCCTAATCTTCTAGTGCCAGTCATTGTAGCTTAATACAGATTAGGAGTGCAAACACACCTGAATCACAATAACCACCGATTTTACTTTGTTCTGAAGACCTGGCTTAGGGGTCATTATGAATTATTCAGATTACGAATTTGGTTTCTAGTTTCTACATTTAAATTTTTCTTTTATTGTACGGTTCATTGAGTTAACTTGTGTACATCTTGATTAATTGTTGTTTTATGGCTCTAGCGATTCTATTTTCAGTCTTTTAAGTTTAATCCAATATATACACAGAATGTTACAAAAATCAATAATACTTCATGCTCAATGTCCTTAAGAACTGTAAAGAACTTATATAATGATGCAAATGTTAGGATTGTAAACAAACGCATCTTGGTCTCTTTTATTTCCACTTAATCGATGATGATTACGGCAGAAATGTGTGGGGGAAATGGCTGATTTTTGTTCAAGTAAAGGTTTACGTGGAATTTTGATTTTCAAACTTTGAGATAATCTATACTTTCAATATAATTTTTTGTCAGAGATAAATTAACTTGTGATGTAGTTTCATCTTTGAAGTATTGAATATTAGACAAGATAGATATGATAGTTGTATCTAAGTATGCCAATAATGAGTAAAGCTCTCGGCTCATGTACTTGTCCGTTTTTTGTGTGTGTGTAAAGCCAGTTACTATTTTGTCAATTTGGAGAGAAATGCGAGTAAATGGGGACATTGCATTCAGAGCTTGCAAGTGTTTGTTAGATGTCTCACTACAAAGATAATGGTATCCACGCAAGCTATTTCCTGTCATACGTTCACAAAAACTCAAGTACTAGCATTCTGAATAACTCACTTAATTTCTTTATGTACTAAGTCACTTGTAACCATGTATGAAACATACTCTTTACACAAATCTACAATGTTGATAATGGCTTGTCATGGTTCCTTCGTTGAACATACTCTTCACACAAATCTACAATGTTGATAATGGCTTGTCATGGTTCCTTATTTGAACATCACCTTCACACAAATCTACAATGTTGATAATGGCTTGTCATGGTTCCTT
>ENA-OREC01000725-OREC01000725.1-marine-metagenome-genome-assembly--contig:-NODE-725-length-14305-cov-13.381642_pt1 | contig 14305 bp, 13 predicted proteins | sample MGYA00248626_ERZ508543 | MGnify/ENA primary metagenome ERZ508543 (study PRJEB26211, sample SAMN05518279) | marine metagenome | isolation source: Puget Sound, Washington, USA | host: Bankia setacea... | reverse complement strand
TACCCGTGAAAACATGCAAAACACTAAAATACAAAGAAAAACTTGGATAATAACGGAAACTTGAACTTGATTTAAAGATAAGAGATCAGTTTAGTTTAGTATGTTGTTAAAGTTAAAGAAACAAAACCCATTAATAAAGTAAAATTAAAATTTCGGTAGTGTTTCTGTTTAATAAAGAAACGCCATTATCAACAACAATAATTTGCTACACATGTAAATTGTATATGATACTTTAAAACATACATTAAAGTAGAACATAATGCAAGTTAAAACTATACTATGAGAGAAATGCTTTGCTCAAAACGGTCAAGTCTTATTTTTCTTTCCTTGTAACATAATTATGCACGGCTCACCGGGTCATACATGCTTTTAACCACACAAAGATATACACATCACCATGAAACAATTCAACAAATCAAAGCATACAGGAAAATCGTAAGCAAAGAAAAATATGCGACTTAACCGGCCCTTTCCATCGCGCTGGCAACATGATGTATGTTTATTTATGTAGTCATGGTTATTGCAAATATTGGCTTTACCATTACAATTATCATGCAATAAAGTTGCATATTAGGACAGGGTTTGCCACCTTCTATTCAACCACAGGTGACGTAGTCGACATAAAATCTGAATAGTAATATGTACTCATTCACTTCCATGTTTGTTTCTTATGTGCAGTACACCAAATAAATAGTAATTGCATATTAACCGGCTAGAATAATAATCTCATTACCATATTACAGTAAAACAACATAAAAGGAATTGTACAACACCTCAAAGTATACCATTTTTATGGCTAATGCGTTAATTAGCGATAGCCCTCCCTCGCAATTCCCTCTCATTATTGCTAAATTGCCAAATATGGCATATTGAGGGTCTACGAATAGTCTTCGAATGGTTGTCACCCTCTAAAAGCGACACGAAAGATGACGTATAATACATGGTCTAAGAGAAGTCGTTGTTTTAATGGAAATTAGGTGTTTAGTATTTACGGTCATCCACGTCCGTCTTTCTCACTCGTTTGCTATCATGGCTGGATACTTCTAAGGTCATGTCCTCAAGTAACTGTATATACCTTCTACCGTGTAAAGATTTGACTCTGCTTCATGGCCTGGAAGTAACGTTACATTACGTAATAAGTTATCGAGGTAATGTGGCTACAGATCAGATCATGGCAGTCTAGGTGACGCTACAACCACTTTCTTATCTAGTAGCAACTACACGCATGCTCATGCATACCATACACCCATAATCCTGTTCCATGTTCCTTGATATTAGATATAGTGTAGTAACAGGAGTCCCTTTTCTTCAAGAACTAACAAACCAACTTTTAACTTCTTTGCAGTAAACAGCGACAAGTCTGCAGCACGGCAATATATTTTCTGGCGGAAAACTACTTCGTATCCGGTGTAATAAAAGCCAAAGACTTGAAAATACCCAAATGAAGATATTTACCACAAAATGACTTAAATAACGGAAATATTACCAAACCACTTATTTAATAATAAAAAAACATGATGCTGCCACAGAAACAAACACACGCAACTCACCTTTCAACGATTTTATTCTGAGTTTGTTTTAAAATATCTCAACAATTGACATTAGGTTGCGTCTTGTTTTTTGTTGATGTGTGTTTGTACGTACGTTGTTTGTCCATGCGAACGTTTTAGTATTCTTTGCTCGAGTTCCACCGATTGTGCTTACATTATCAAACAAGTCGTCCTTGGTGGTATCAGATGAGACACTGTCGATTTAAATTTAAGTGGTTTTTTTGACAGTTAATCGTTTTATGAAGCAGTACATGATAAGTTTTCGTGTATGTATATGCGGAAAGCTAGAATTACGACTGTATGGTATAACGAGGAACGTCCTACTAAACATTCTTTGGAAGGAATCACAACCTAGAATGTTAAACATGGAACAACTAAATTTAAACAAATATGAAACTCTGAGATATGATGAATGTTTTGTTGAATTTCTCGATTTAGCTAAAACCTAACACTTTAAGTCATATCAGAGAAATAAACATGTTTTAAGCACTTGATCACGAATAACGTGGAGTTTAATGTGCCAGAAAAGTCAACGACAGTGTAGGAAAAGTCATCGGTAGTGTAAGAAAAGAGTGATGGACGGTATATTTCATTTCTGGAAAGAATGGCTCATGGAAGATTTACGTTTTTTTTTGTGTTTTTTTTATAGAAAGCTATAAACATGGCTGTGATGTTGATTTAATGCGTGAGGGAGGGTAATTATTTTACACATTAGATTATATACATGGATACGTTTTCACGTTTGTTCACATAGTTCACCGTTCACATACATTTGTTGCTCGTCTAAGTTGATGTAAATAGTAATAATATCGCATTTACTTGGTGCTTGATCCTTCAAATTTATGTTGTTTGTGTAAGGCTTACCTTGCAATGACGTTTTGGTTGTACAATCTGTTTTTGTTTTCTTTGCGTTTTAACCACACTTCACGACACGTTTCATGGATACATTGATCTCTACGGCTTTACCTTTCATCTTCAAGAGAAAAATGCCCGAACATTTGATATCCCTCAAAAATAAACGTGATAAATAAAGCAATGTTAAATGATACGAGACTTTGCTATCATGGTATAACACACACTCATTAAGTTTATCAAATATAAGCTTGGATAGGGCACACGCGTTCGATTGGTATAGTGAGTGTGCACGTTTTTTTAAATAATACAATGATTTCTATTCTCTGTGAAGGGGCATTCGAGTAAACTGCGGTGATCTAGTATGTCATATAGGACCAAGTTCATAAGTATAAGCCTTTTATTTAGTATTTTTGTCAAGAAATGCATTCTACCCTTTTGTCAAGTATTTTGTTTAATATAATATTTCAATGTAACATGCAGTAGGGCTATAACATATGTCAAAGGAAAGGAATACGCATACATGCATTACATTGAGTAAATCCATAAACGCGATTGGCACCATAAAATCAACAGGTGTACCACATGCATACGAGTTTTTTAGCCAAAGGTACGAGAAACGCCGTAACCGTAATTCCGGCTTTGAGTGTTATTCTTGGGACGATGATTACAACAGGATGGTGTATGATTGGTTAACTAAGACATACAAACAAGGATTCATCGCAACACAATGCTATATCAAGTTTGGTATAACTTCTACAAAAAAGGACCCTAAGAAACAATATGTCTATAATTACAGTTTGCTGAATCGAATAGCAAGAAGTATGCCTAAAGCCCATTGTTCACATGTATGTTATGTTTAATGTTCCGGAAAGTCAAGGACAGCGTAGAGAAATAGTGATGAACGGTGTTTAATCTTCTGGAAGGAACGACAAAATGTTACTAGTTTACGATGTGTTTGTTTTTCATATTAAGCTATAAACACCTTTACAAATATTATTAAGGGCGATGATTGAGAACACTGAGTTCACACATTAGCGTATGTACATAGGTTAACAAACATACACATTCGTGAACAGGTTACACTTGTTTATGTTTATTGGCTATTGCTTTTTCTTGAATATGCCGAAGTAAACGTCTTAGAGTATGATACGTTTTATTAAACAGAATAGAAAACCGTAAAACTATCCTTATACTGATGATTGCGGTCTCGTTTAATTTCTCGAAAAATATTAGTACCACAATAAGCAATACGACACAGAATAGATTGTTTTATTAACATAATTAAAAAGCACACTTAAGGCCCTTCTTCACGGACAACATGCTGTTTAATCTGCCAGAAAATATCAGCAACAAAGGAAGTAAATAGTGATAAATGTTGTGTTTAATTTTCTGAAAGTTAGAACATGTTAGCAACGATTTACGTTTTGTTTTTGTTTATGCAAAACTTGTTTTATTCTAAATATCGTTACCAAGGTGATTTAAATGGTGAGGGAGGGCAATTATTTCACACATTGTTTGTACATGAGTAAATTATCACGTTCTTTCACATACGAGTAGTTTAACGTTCACGTACACACGTATTATTGGTTTTTTTCTCAATTTGTGCTAATGGAAGTGATAGTATCAAGGTCGGTCTAAAATGATGTTATGATGTTTATGGTTTGGGGGGAAAAGTTTGTTAAAATGACGTCTTGGCTGCAACTTAACTTTTGTAGAGATGTTTTGCTTTGTTGGTGTCGGTGTTCCCCACACTTTATAACATTTGTTGTAGATTCAGTGACCTCTATTTTTTAATATTCTTTGAGAGAACATAATGGGCGAATATATAACACTTCGAAAAAAGCTGACGATTGTGTTTTGACGATGCAAGACGAATACAAATGTTATCTCAATCTTGTAGCAAACTTAGTGTCCAAAGCTGGCTGGTTTGTGTTTTGCAATGCTTTATGTTCAACCAGTTTTTGTTGTAAGATTGAGGTGACATTGTAGTGATTTTCGACATTCAATAACCTCGTATTACCAGCTAGTTGTACAAATGGTTTAAAAATTAAATGCAGAAAAGAATTCAATGAAAGGCAATCAACACTTTTATTGTGATGAATAAGTGTAATTGTACGAGTGAAGCTCAAACAGATTGTGCACATTATGGCTTTACGATGTAATAAAACTTAGGTGGGTGCATTGAGACGCACAATCATGCAGGCATTGTTACAAACACTTTTAATGAGAGTCGATGACCTGCACACGTCAGCAATGTTACAGTTTGAGAAATTTCAACGCGTCAATACCTCCTATGTTCAATTTCAATTGCTACTATCTATGAAAATGTCTAAAACTATTATTGTTTTCTAGTTTCAAAGGTGTATAGGTGAATCTAACAGACCGAAATACAAGATGTATGATAGTGATAGGATTAAAACAAGAAATGTCTGTAACCTGGCCAATCACTGATCAGCACAACCAGAGTATGTACACCATTTCAGTCTGCGGTTTATTTAGCGTTAACAAACAATTAAAACATATGAGTTTGTTAAGTGTACGTCATACACCTACTAGCAAATTGTGGAGGTTTGTGCTTGAATACAAACTACGTTCAAACGTGTAACATAACGTTTCGGATAGCACCGATCTCTTCTTGTGGTTTTTGAAAAACAATAAAAACATCAGGAGGTTGACTTTACCTAGACAGTTCAACTTGTTTGTCTGTATTTTGTTTACAAATCCTAGTCATCCTGTGATGTCGAACAAGGTCATGTGGTGTAATGCATACTCAAATAAGTGGTTTACCCTTTCACCACCTGTTTCGCAGTCCCAACTTCTTACAGCATGCTCACATTAAAAACAATTTTGTGTACCCATAATTTCATTGAAACATTACTACAAGAATTAAAACTAGTATGACATGGGTTTTTTCCGAATAGTTCTTTGCGTATGCCTATTCTTTGTACTCTTAAACTGGTGTTGTTTATTTATACCAGAAATAATTATTCCACCCTGATTATTGACCTCTCGATAAGAAATTCAACCTGCTCACTTTTTATAGACACAGCAAATTCCACATAAATCAAATGCTTTCTTCATCTTGATAACGCATTCACACAGGCAAAACGCATTACTCCAACAAACTGATGAATGTATTTTGTTATTTAAAATCGTAAGTATTTATGAGGAGACAAATTGAAATGTTGAGAAGCTGTTAAAATGCATGTTATCGGTGTCGTTGAACCTGCTTGTTATTGCAAATATGTTATAAGCTTTGATCATGATGTTTGTTTATTGATATTTATTTATTTTTCGGTTCGTTTGATGCGTTATTTGAGATTGCTTTGTGTTTATGGCATAACGGTTTACTTTTGCTTGGCGTCTAACATCATGCAAAACGTTTTAATTGTACTTTTAACATTCGTAACCACGTATGTTCTCAGATTCTGTGGTTTGTGTGTGGAATTTTCATTGGAATTTCTATTTATTTGATTTTTAGTTTGATTGTTTGTTGTTTGAACGTTGATTTGCAACTCACGCTAGCACAAAGGACATGCTGTAACACGTTCAGAGATTTGCAGAATGACATTACATACGTTTGGTTTGAAAGAATTAAAGGCGTTTCAACACAAAAAACGCCGAGACATATACACTGATCTGAATTTTTCATTGAAAGTCGTGTAGACTTTATCAATAAAGCTTTATACATATGTTCGAATATATGTCATCCAGTCACTTTTTCTGCTTTCATTTGCGTTTCCCGTTAACTTTAACACTGCAGTTATATTGGTAATAACAGAAATGAATAAAGCAGACAGGACACAATCGTCGTGACTTGCACATTTTGCGAAGAGAATTTTGGAGAAAACAACAACAACAACAAAAACAATAAACATCACATTTCGATATTAATAACACTGACACGTTCAAATATGTTTGACGTAGAGTACATTGTCTAAAGCTGTGGTTTGACAAGCCACAGTAATTGTTCGTGACGGAGTTTTATTCAGACTCAAAAATGAAAAATCGCCATTTGACCGACAAAAACACCGATTAAATGTATAAATATAGTAACGATTCCATCATCCAGCGGAAAAGTCCCGTTCTAGGAAGTCAATGTCTTCTCCTGTCTAAAACAAGTAAACCATTATCAGATAACGTACGACTCATGTGGTCACCAAATGTCAAAGGTTAAGCCAATACATTAAACTCATGCCCCATTTTTTTCATCCTGGAGTCATGCGTACTTAGGCGTCCTTGGACATCAACATTGTCAATTGTAGACTACTATGTGATTGGCAATCGCTCATGCTTCTTTTCCTCAACTGAATAGTTAAGAACTTAAAAATAACTAGTTGACCTCTTCAGAACATTGGAAACAAAAAACAATCAAAGCTCGACAACTGTTAAACAAAGGATTTGCATGTTACTATAAACAGCCCGTCTGCTCGTTGCTTGGTGTCAGTACTTGTCACTCAGTAAGTCTAAGTAATTCGATGGTGAGGCGATTTTTTTAAAGTTATAAACGCTCGGCCATTGCCCTTCCAACCTTGTTTGTTTATGCAATATCCATTAAATATGTCAGAAAAAGGGTAATGTGTAACGACTCGATCTATAAAGGAGCGTCTCTGTCTGTTGGCCAACCTTATGCACGAGGTCCATCTTGTCGCTGATTGGTCAATATGTATTTCATTTCCGCTGATTTTATGATTGGTTCGCCTCCGGTTTTTCGGCCATCATCTTTTTTCACGTAGGTTTGGCAATAGTCACGTGACCGATTTTCAAGTATATGAGTAGGTTTTGTTGTTATCAGCGTTCATTTGCCCTCATAAACAAAAAAGCGCGACTATGGATGTTGACCAAATTGACATACATTAGAAACATGGTCATTTTTACTACGGTCAATTTTACTATGAGGTCGATATCATTACTTATTTATTGTTTACGTTAGTATGTTGCCTTTGGGTGTATAAGTCATCCCGAATAATAAACACAACTCGTGTCAATGGTCACCGCGTGTGTGTTTTGTTACCATTATCATGAGTTCTAACCTATAGAAATGATCTCTTTTATGACTACCACCATACGATCTATTTAACTATGGCAAATACATGTGTTAAGTTTGTTGCTGTTTGCTTAACATTTGTTTCGACGTTCTTTGAGTTTGTTTTGTTTCTCGGATTTAATAGCGAACAAGTCAAATGAGCAGCTTTACTATAAACGTCTCGAGTAACCTACTTTTACCTTTGATATCACCCCTTGTCAAGTTCAGTGGCCCTTCTTCCGATAATAAACAAAACATGTGTACTAGGTTGCACCATCTGCATCAACCTGCTACAATAAACAACGGCAACCAACGTGGGCGCTCGCAAGGCTGTTGTGTTTTGGTAGAGTAAATCACGACAACCGCATCTGAACAGGGCAAAATACAAACAATCAACGTAACACTTTATGGGAATACCAGTGAGCAAGCGATGCGCAAGTTAGTGCAATAATCCATAGTATGTATGATAGCGTATTAAAGACACCAAACATCTTGTCAGATCAGCTATTTGTTACCATGACGTAAATGAAGATGTAACAAAGAAACCGCATTATTAGTAATTGGCATTTTGTGATTTGTGTAAACCGGTACACTATATTAACCCACAACTATGTATTAAAACACTGTAAATAGGTCAAATATTATGGTATTGACTCTTAATCAAAAGTATATAGACATGATCACAAAATAAAGGTTACATAAAAGTCATAATGCAAATGTACGTATTTGACTCAATTTGCTGACGTCAATGTCTCGATATTTAAACGTTACATGCTCATAACATTGTGTTTCATTTATACAAGACTATCTCACTTCGTCTTGCAGCGTGACCAACTCCCTGTATAGGCGTATTCACGGGCTACTGAATATGGCAACCACACGTGTTATATCCTTTAAGTGTCGGTTCTTACGTATGTTAACGACTCCCTTTTCAAGACATTACATCATTTTACATAGTCCTGTCCGTCATTTAGCATTCCATTACAAAATACATTGACTAATTTATTGAGTAATTAAAAAAAGGAGTATAGATTTTGAACTATCTGCACTTTCAGCAATTACGTCATTTGGCTCTTGAATGACGTCCAATCGCATACAAACTGTGACATCGAAACGTGTAACATACCAGTTAGTTATATAATTTTACCACTTGTATAACATATTTGATTTTATTTATATATTTGCAAAGGTATATACAGTTTTAATAGCTAACGCCGTCGCCATTAAATCACACAATTTGCGATCATTGAAAACAGCTTACATGCCGTCTCTAATATAAAACAGACGATTGACCGTATTCTACTGTACTGACGTTGCTTGTTTACAGTAATCGCGTTTCCATAGTTTCACGCATTCAGTGTATTATAACATCGTCATCATAATATACTAAGGATGCACTACCAGCAGCTGACTATCTACAAGCGGGTCTAGACTGTTACCTCAGTGGGTCGTCAATCCAAACTAAAAATGAATAAATAGCAGACTTAAATATGTGCTAACATAACACTTTTAAAGAATTATTCTGCTTACAACAAGCTGTTCTGCGTGCACTTTTCGATAAAATTGAAATAGGTCTACGAGTGTTCACAGTGTGTTCGTCGAGACTAAGACGTAAATCCACACCTCAATGCCTTTCCGTGAACAACAACACCTCTTACCCCGATGACACGCATAATTAAGTTAGTTTTGAAATAGGAAGACTTCGTCATACACCATACACCTTACACATTACCTCTTCAATCACTGTACAAATTCTATACTTTCTTGTTTCATCTTTCGTTTTTTTTCATATTTCACTGTCTTCTAAATAGCAAATGTGGTAACTATAAACAACCGTGGCGTACATTTATATGACTATTGCGTGATACTAACGTGCAATAACGACAATCCATATTTCAATTTAATGTTCCATTGTTTTTGCTCCACATTTACACAATTTATCGCCCCAGTGTTCGTATGAGTACACTTATGTGGTTTGCACTTGTACGTGTTTTAATTCGCAATTCAATTGTATTTAAATACATGGTAACTGTAACAAATAGTTATGCATCTCGTAATTTAAAACGTGTGTTAACATATTGTGTTCACTTGTAACGTACTCACATGTATTTCATATAAAGGCATTTTAAAATTGCTGTTTCACTTCTTTTCTAACAAACGAGACAAACTATATACTTAGAAACCTAATTTTCCTCGTTAAAAGAAAAAAACGCATGTTTGACGCAACATTGATTCATAGTGTACCACAAACAAAAAACTTGAGGGGAGACACGAAGACAACCCCGACATATTAAAAGTTACGTAAATTAAACAATATATAGTCATACGATAAACTTTCCATGGGTGCTTGTACTCCGACCTACTCTTGTTGTGATTTTTTTTAACGCACCAAAGGTTCTTGCTGGTATTTACAAAAGGGGAACTACTTTTTAACTTAACACATACTTTGTCCCAGGTATCGAAACATAACCGTAATATAATAAGGACAGTAGAAAACGATATATTTAATGTGGATGAGGTTTTATGTACACCAGTATTGTTCTCAATAGGTGAATGTTTATTGTTGTCGAGATTGGTGGCATCAATAGAGCGATACTGGAACATATTCTAAGTTGAGGGTAGTTACTTTGGGAACCACCAATCTATTTTCGCAATACATATACATTTATTCAAATACTTGTGTTTATTGTTTCTGTACAGACTTAATATTGTACACATACTCATTGCTGGTAGAGATAACTACGAAACATGGTTCTCAAATTAGTCTTGTTTGTTGACAAATGTATTAGTTAAGCATTGTGTGACATTTATCAACAACATGAGTTTTTATTAGTTTAAGTTATATACCAAATATATACTTACACCCGTGATAGACTATTTTACAAGAAGTTTAACTGACATGTGTAAGTCATATTGCTTGTAGGAATAAAATACAATTTTCAACTGCAGACGATATATTAATTTTGGGAACATCGGACCTAAAATACTATTTAAAAAGATAGGTTAACATAAAACAAACACAATATTCAAACATCATGGATGAAACAAGTGTGAACACGGTTATATGATTTAAATAAATAATATACATGTATACATATAATGCGCCCATATAACAAATACAAATAAAAATAACTGTAGATCTACCATAATCATGTACATGTAATTATAAAGAAAATATATTTCAAATAAGAGGAGTAATAATATTAGTTACCAGTATTACACAAATAAATTGATCAACTACGTGCACATACAATCAATATACAATATGAAATATATAAATGAACAAATAATGAAAGAGATGAAACAATTTAATGAAGCAATTAAATGAAGAAAGTGAGTATTTAAGTTGGAGTAATATATTCTAGTTCTTAATTCAAAACCTTTATGTATATATATTGCTAACTTGCGTAAAGTATTTCCATTTTCAGATTTTAACAAATCAATAAACTTTACCATATTAGGATGTTTTAAATGTAGTATTTCGCTCTTCAAACCTTTTCCATTTGTGTTGAACGAGTAAATCATTAGTTCACAGAATGGTTGCGCGCACATGTCGGTTAATTATCTTACATTTCATTACGAGGTCGCTTAAACATTCCATTTATCACCGGTTCTAACATGGAATCATTCATCACAATACTAAATACATCTTTATTGTATTTGCATTCTCTCATACACACATACATACAACTAAGCGCCGCTGACATGTTATATTTATCAGCACGTTATAATTTCATTACAAGTTTTGTCATTGGGTCCAAACTGAACTCCTATCTCTTACATGTTAACACCAGTCGAGACGCTTTTCTTTAAGTCTTGTCATGACAAATGTTTCACTCATGATAATATATTCCGTGAGTTGGAAAGACGAATTACAAAGGCATGGTAATGGTGTTACACTGAGACATCCTTCGATGGTACAACCCACACGAGTAACGGCAAATCATGCAGTTAAGGTTTAGTCATATTTCATTATTGTACCAACTACAAAAAAAATCAAACAGTAGTTCAAAGCATTTTTACAAACCAATTGCATAGCATTGGCTCCATGACAAATGTGTTCCTTTTGGCGGAGTGGTCTTGTTTGTTGTTCCAAAATTAGATAGAAAAAGTAAGTTTTCAACGAAAGTATTGTCACTTCAAGCTGTGGTGGTTTTATTAAAGAGTTATCAGCAGGTTTTTCTTATAAACATACGCAACATGTAATCTATATACAGGCGGTATTTGTCATCAGTTCAGATGTTAAGACATTTAAATCAAAACACAACATTTATATGACACATTAATTCATTGTTTTGACATAATTAAGAACTTTGTGTAGGACAACACCCGACTGTTCATTGTGTAGGCACTGCATCGTTGATCAGAATCTTATTTTTCCATCGGGTACTCCGGTTTCCTCCCACCAACGACTACACGAAAGCAAGTGTTGGTGCCAACGAGTGTGATTAATATAAGTTATACGAGCTTGTTTCATATTTGTTGTAAAACAAATAAAGCCATTTTTATTATTAAGACATAAGAAACACATTGATCTATATGGAAAACAAGCCTATACTGGTGCCATATGTTACAATGCTACACTCGAAAACAGACACTTTTGGTTGGTTACTTGATTCATTCCGAATATGTGAATGAGGCTTCCAGAACTGATGTATTTGTTATTTAAACATTCAAACTTATATCAGTTTAGTTGTTGAGAAATCCATGTTAAATAGTCTATGGCACATGTTGGAATTGTTACAGTATTCAGAACTTTAAGGAGGAAGACTCCCGACTATGCGTACTGTAGTGCTGGTTGCAGATCTAATTGTTTCGTCAGTTATATCTTATTCTAATAAAGACATAATACGAGCTCATCGCAATATCTACACTGTGTGTAAATATATGACAAATAAAACAGATTGAGAATGAAATTAGATGTCAGTCAAAACAACCAAAGAAGTGTTCGTATGTCATTGGCTCAAAGTGTTGTTTATACAAAATTAAAATTCACATCACAACCCCAGAAGCAGTTTTTGAAATTTGATAGCCGTTTTAGATTACACAAATTGGATATTAAGGTAATCATTTATAGATTTAATTGTTTGGATTATTGTGAAGAAACATTACATCTAAACGGTGGCGAGTACTCAATGACGTATAACTGTATCAAAACATATATATAGATAATAAACTGGTTATTAAAAATTACTAACACTTTAAAATTATACAGCATAAGTATATATAGTAATATAATTATGTTAAATAGAACTTTAACTTACTTTAACTAACACTTTCAAAAATAGAAGTATAGTAACAAAATACTGATATAAATTTGAAAGATAAGTCAAAAGCTGTGGTTGTTTTTGTATGTTGTGTGTGTTTTCTTCTTCTCTCTTTCTCTATTGGTGTTGCTGTATACCCTTATTCAACAGGGTGTATTATCGGGGCAAGTTTGAATAAATTTGATCGTATTTGTGTAGCCCATTTCACTGTATTCTTATACATGTAGGTTGTTGCCTTTTTTGATGAGTATATGTATAATGATGATAATATGCAAAGGAAAGATATTCGCAAACTAACATTTTAGGTAATACAATTAACGTAACGGGGAATTAGAGAGACAAGAAAACAGAAGCGCAAAAACGGAACTACTTTTTTTCTTAACATTCAACCTACACTTCACACATTTCTGTTGTTTTCTTTAATTATTGTCTCTCCTTTTCCATCGTTTAGCTCCAACATCCGGGTTATTAAAAGGTAAGTGGCATTAGGTGACATATGTGTTTTTTGGTTTCTGTTTTTATTTGCAGCTAAATACCATCGTACTATTAAATCAGCCGCTTGACTGTTTTCAGCAATTTTCCTAAACCTCACTCAACTTCAAAGTGTTACATAACTTCCCTGAAACCATAGAATTGTCAAAAATTGTTCCGCTTTGTTAAATAAAAACCGAGTTGCAAGACCTTTTACCGAAATCCGAGGTGTCAAAAGTCATTCCGCCTTTTGAATTTCTGGACAGTTATGTACTTTTTTCTTCCTCATTATTATACACGGAAACAAATAAGAGACCCCGAGTAATTGTGGAACAGGAATATTTAGCCTAAGCGTAGTGTAGGAGTTACGTCAAAGAATAACACTGCACATGGATGGATACAGGAAAAAACAACAACATGCAAATAAAATACATTTTAATGACGTTTCTTTTTGTTGGGATTTGACTCATTGTAGTTTCTCACAGAAGTAAAAGAAGTACGGTTAACTTGTTAGTTCCTAAAGCAACCGCTTGCCATTTGTCATATGTTCAGCTTGAATTCATTGTAGCAAACATGTTTTGACACTAAATGTAGTACAGAACTCCAGTTTGAAACACTTAAGTGCAAACTTAAGTGAACAGACCTTGTTACGCTTAAGAACACAGAGTAAAAAGGTGACACTCAAAAGGCAAACTAAAGTATTAAAGCTATAAATTTGCATTTGTGTAAGTAATAATTGCTTTATGCTTTAGAAACATTTCGTAGGGCAATATGTGATGGGTTATTCAAAAGTTTTACAGCTTTCCAACGCCAATAAAACGAACTATTTCTGACAACGGAAGGCATACAAATGGTACCTTAAGGAGGTAAATGTACACAGTAACCATTGGCAATCTCTTAAATAAATAGAGCTTAAAAAGTATCTCCATAATTTAAGTAATAGCAAGGTGAAGGTGAAACGCAAGGTAGGTCGATGTCCTTTTTACGATCGAAATGGTTTCTTGTAATTTCTTCAAATTAACGCAGATAATCTGTAGAAATTAAGGGTTAATGGTTTCGAGGTCATGTTTTCATTTGATAGATGTGAAAATACGTCAGTACTAAGGCACGCTTAGTGTTTGAGCTACGTTCGTTAC
>ENA-OREC01000724-OREC01000724.1-marine-metagenome-genome-assembly--contig:-NODE-724-length-14312-cov-11.982157_pt1 | contig 14312 bp, 2 predicted proteins | sample MGYA00248626_ERZ508543 | MGnify/ENA primary metagenome ERZ508543 (study PRJEB26211, sample SAMN05518279) | marine metagenome | isolation source: Puget Sound, Washington, USA | host: Bankia setacea... | reverse complement strand
GGCCAATAACACTACGGCATTCACAATGTTCGAACCAGTCGCTCTATAGGGCCGACTAAGTGTACTAGGTAGCATTGGGCCAATAACACTACGGCATTCACAACGTTCGAACCTGTCGCTCTATAGGACCGACTACGTGTACTAGGTAGCATTGGTCCAATAACACTACGGCATTCACAATGTTCAAACATGTCGCTTTATAGGACCGACTAAGTATGTGCACTAGGTAGCATAGGGCCAATACCACTACGGTATTCACAATGTTCGAACCAGTCGCTCTATAGGACCGACTAAGTGTACTAGGTAGCATTGTGCCAATAACACTACGGCATTCACAATGTTCGAACATGTCGCTATATAGGACCGACTACGTGTACTAGGTAGCATTGGGCCAATAACACTACGGCATTCACAATGTTCGAACCAGTCGCTTTATAGGACCGACTAAGTGTACTAGGTAGCATTGGGGCAATAACACTACGGCATGCACAATGTTCGAACATGTCGCTCTATAGGACCGACTATGTGTACTAGCTAGCATTGGGCCAATAACACTACGGCATTCACAATGTTCGAACATGTCGCTTTATAGGACCGACTAAGTGTACTAGGAGTATTCTGGTTGTGTAAGGCAAGCTAATGAAGCTAACATAACCTTTCTAACACTCCTCTCCTTTATCATCCTCGACCAGAAAGATACTTTATTCTGCTCTGTGTATTTTAATTGGTTGCTTCCCATAATAAGTTATAAATGAATTCCACGAGAAAAAGAGAATAATGTTAAATTACATGTGCTCTTGGTTCAACTAGTATAAATATTCCTATTCAATTAGCGATACAAACGAACGAGATTAATAAATGACAGAAACAGCAAATAGCGTCTGCTAATTAATCATATTCAGAATTTCAAAGAATGGTGGTATTTATAGCTTTTTGATTCAATTTAAATAAAAGATAACGTAAATAATAGAATGAAACCCACGGAAAACGTCTTTACTATGTTCAATGTTTGTCATCTTGCCATCCATGAAACAATTGCATTCAAAGTCTCGAACGACAGTTTTATTTAAGCACGAAGAGAGCTGCATACGACTAATGACACTCCGAGGTCGTTCAAATACAATTTATTCCCCGAGCCCAACAATCGACGACTATTTGCATTACTGTGAAAGTTTGAATAGACTATACCCGTATCGATGACCCCCTCCCCCTCCCCCGGGGCCGTTCGTCTTGTCCTGACATAGTTTATCCCAATAGCGCCCGGTTTTGTGATCAATGATTGCCAATATGTTCAATACCATATTTTACAATAAAACGTTCTATTTGTGTACAATGCGTATTTGGAATCTAGATTATAAAAAAGAGGAGTTTACTGGTTGAATAGACAACGGGTTACTGTTTTTCGCACATTAAAGGTTGGTTCAGTTATTTGTGTATTTAGATATTAACTTTTACTTAAAACATAATGGGGTTTTGATCTTATTTGAATTCCAATCGCATTAAAATATGGTAAACTCGACCTAACGATCTTGCTATACGGTACTTGTGAATATAGGTTATAGATATACATGGAGACAAAACAGAACAGTGTAAACCTGGTTAATAATACCTGTAACTGGTGGCAGATTTGTTGTGCAAATTAAGTGTTTAACATACATTTTGGATACGTTACCATTATACTATAAGGTATGTAATTGCACACGTGTTTGTGTTCGGCGTTGTGTTGTACATGTCTACATAGGCTTCATAGAATGTTTGTCTTTTCAAGCTGTATATTTATTAAAACAAGCCAATTAGGATAAAGACAGTAATTATACCTTTTTAGAACGTTTCGACCAACTAATGGTGTGGTATGACTAATTATGTACTGGTACTCTATTCAAGGTGTAAAACATGTTTCGTTTTCGTTCGTTGTTAAAGACAATATTCTTAGACTGGTCGTGATAATAATGTAGTAATATGGTTACACAACAATAGAATAACGTTAAGGTTTCGATTCTGTTTCTACTTTGAAAATAAACTCTCAAAACGGTCACTACGAAAAATACGTTCGATTGACAAGCTCTCTGCAGATCTTCAGAACTAGTATACATTGTTTTGGCGTCACACGCGAATGGAAAGGACAAGCTACGTATAACTAGTAATTCATGAAGTTTCGTAATGCTTTCACCGTAGAGAAAAATAACATCATTCATTTACCCAACTGACGGGTCCTTAAGTATACGTTCTCTATCGTTTTATTCATGACAACTCAAATAGTGTATAATCAATAACCAGTATACAAATATTCAACAAGCAGTTATCGAAGGCTATCGGACAAGGCATTCCGCGGTCGACCAGGAAACGGCAAGAAAACGGTATTCTGCTAAGACGTTCCATCCATTAAAGACTTGTGAAGTTTCTGTTTTCTTTCGGTTGTTAGAAATGAACGATCGTAATGTGATAGTTGTGGTATAGACACTAGTATGCACTCGATTGACGAAAATTACCGAAATGACACGGAGATTAACGAACAATTTATGAATGGACACCTTAACTTCATAGACTGGTTAGATATATATCAACAGACTGAGTACCACAAATAGTATAAGGCTCAGATTGCATGTCTATCACCGATTTGTTGGATTAAGTTTTGCGTAATAACCTCTGAACGTAGACCTGGTAGCACAGTCATTTAGGTCTTCCGCAACAATCAAAGTCATGTTATTAATTGCAATGAATCATTGAAACGTTGGTTACTATCTTGGCAATGTCATAGTTTTACCTAAACAGTAGCTTACATGTTATGAACGGATGGAAATGCACGTAAAACGACTAGCAACATAGCATGAAAGTAACTGACTTGTTTAAGCATGGAATACCTTACGTCTGACTATCTGGCAAACTGATGCTTTGCGCATATAATTTTCCACAGACTACATAATCAGACCTGACTTTGAAACGCATGATTTGATTAACATTGTTTGCATTGAGAAACACTACGTTAGAGTTGTTTTGAATTCGAGGTTTTGAGATTCCTTTGATTTTGACAAACGTTCAAAGAAATTGATCAGCAAAAATGTCAACTACAATGGTAATAAATGATGCATGCGAGTTTAATCGAAAAGTTATTATTGTGTTCAATTCAGGTTGTATAACAAGCTGGAGCATGCATGTTGGGTCATTCTTATTTTTAAGACATAAAAAGAGAAGAATTTATAATGATTATACAACAATTAAAGCCTAAGTTAGCGTCTATTGAAACATGTTGGTCGCCAGTGGTCTTACCTAACAGAAGCTCTTATAACTAACTGTGTTTGCAGACAAACATTCAACAGTATATTTGCTGAGCTCTATTATTCACCTAGTATAATTATGATTACAGAGATATTGTACTTTACAAATTGAGTACATGTACGTGTTTTCGTCTGAACGGAAAGGGTCACCAAAGAATACAATGACGTCACAATCACAATAATGAATAACCAAACATAGACATAATTCAGGTCAATCTTTCATTTACAAGTGACATATTTAATACAGATTAATCGTGTACTTTCAGCGTAATAGAATGGTACAACAATGGTATTTTGCACCGTACCAATGCATGCATGTTCAATATTTTTGGTAAGACTTTGGAAACTAAAATTGCGCAGACTAGGTTCAACGCATAATTCCGATTTAAACAGCTTTAGTAATTATATTTGAACAGAGCAGCTTATGTACTTAAGAATATGGTTTAAGGTCTGTTTTTACATTGTAATTTAAACCCACACCGGTACGTATTGTTACACGTCCAAGATTGCTGCATATAATCCATTTGCCTGGGTTAAACAAATATGCAGTTTTTTTGTAAGCAAACAGTGTTTAAGTGTTCTTATAATTGCTGTATATGCATGTAGATGTGTTTATCCATTTATGTGTATGTTTGTGGTACAAATAGAAGAACACGTGTATACGCGGCGTTACACACTGGTTAGTTTGCAATACATTTATGTCAGACGTCACGTGAGTTTGAACCCCTTTACAGACTCCCACTATTTTCTCAGGAAACGTTACCCTCATTGTCCATATTTAGGGTATTGTGGCATATCTTCATTCAACATAGTAAAAACGCAAATAAACACAAACATGCTTCCATCATGATAATTTTAAATAAATTGATATACATTTGTATCTAAAAACTAAATTTGTAAATATTTCCTCTTGGACAAGTTCACGCTCACTGTTATGATTAAGTTAAAAAGCACTGTGCCAATCTTTTCAAAAACAAGATACAGTGCTCCAAATCAAACGACAGTATCGTAGAGTGTTGAAGGACGCCCTGACCATATATAACGGCCAAAGTACACGATAAACGACAGCTATAAGTAAGAGTGACATTGAGGGCGGGTATTCCCATTTATAGAAAGAAATCTTACAGCAGTTTGGTCCATTAACTTCCTATTTGTAGACAGTTCAAACCTATGCTTAACTTCTTATGACGCTTATGATAGCACCAACTGTTTAGTTGAATTAAAAACTATACTAGTATTGCATCTGTCTATTTTCAGATACATCGCCTTAGTTTTTCCGCCTTTAGTTGTGTTCAACCTCACCATAATGGCGCTAATCAACGTACCACGTGACCACAAAGTCACGTACAAAACGACGTGTCGCCATGGAAAGGTCACGAAAGCCGGTCGATAGGCAGGCGACCTTTGACACCGATGCAAGAAAAAAGGGAAACCTCAAACTACCAGTCATAGATTCGAAAGATGATCTAGTCAACTCATACAATGATACAAATGCCAAAAGAAATACCATAAATAAACTAAACGCCAAAGGAAAACCAAAGTCTAACGAACAAACTAGTGATAAACCAAATACAAATTCTCATTTATCGAAAAATGGACACGTTGCAAGTGTAAGTCAAAGTACAAACAAAACAGTTAAAGGTAGTACGGTGCAACCCAATGCGTCAAAGCAAGCAAAAGCCGAACCACAAGTGACTTCAAACAAGGATAAGTCGACTAAACCAACAGCTGCTAATCACAACAGTGTAAATAATGTGCCAACAAATAGTAACACAAACAGTACAGTAACAAAATCTACGTCTCTTAGTAAAAGCATAGAAGCGAAACTAGCGAAGAAAGAGGCTGCCACTGATAAAACTTTAAATCCAAAAGGAACTGATCAAAGCAAAAATGTTTCTCCAAGACATCCGGCCAACGCAGATGCAGACAAAGGTGAAAAGGTCGCTAAAGCATCTGTGCTGAATAAAGTCAATCGAAGTCGAAGTAAAAGTCCGACTAAGAGAGATCCTAGTCCAGAGAAAAAAGGCCCCGAGGACTTTAGACAACCTAGAACTGATCCAAGTGTTAACAGGAATAATTTTAAGCCTGCTACGGTGCATCAAACATCTGTAAATGCCAAACCAGAAATACACGTGGTGCAAAAACAAAATGACAAACAAAATGATAAGTTAAACCAAGAGAGGTCAAGATCAATTAATTCGGTAAACACGGATACTTCAAAATCAAAAGCATCATTGAGTCCAAGACGTGTTCCCAATAACTCGAGGACAGGGTCAAACAAAACAGAGGAACATTCATCGCCAAACAATAATACCCCTAAGGAGACACTGCTTAAACAACCTATCAAAGGACATAGTAAGACAAAAGACTCATTGATATCCAGTTCTAGTGAGCCTCATAGCAATACATTAACCCCTTCCTTAGAGCCACCGAAATCAAAGTCTATCAAAACTACGTCACCAAAGTTTGCAATTTCACCGAGAGATACTTCAAAGCAAAGAAAAAAGTCAAACGATACCATAGTGAGCAGGAGTACTAACTCTGAAGAGACGGACACAGCTAATGTAAGTTCGACACTGACTGATAATAAAAAACAAACGTACGTTCTTTCTCCAGCGTCAACCAAAGTCGATTACCAAAAATCTACCCCAATTAGAGGATCGCAGTTCGGGCGGCTAAGTCCAACGAACGAAACAATTGAACCAATTAAACTTGAACCGAGACAGTCAGTTGAGAGGTCAAGAATGGATGGTAGGGAATCTTATGAGCAAATATACGCGGAAAGGGTGACGCTAATAAATGGTGAACATACTTACAAGAAGAGAATCAAGCAGCTGGAAGATGAGGCAAATGATTTCTTGAAGGCAATAGAAGACCTCAGAAATGAAAACAGACATTTACGTGGCAGATCAGACCGGAGTAGTGACATGACAATACAAGGATTGGGTGATAATACACAGAGCGAGAAGTGGGCGGCCTTGGAAAAAGAAAATGTGAAACTGACAAACAAAATCAAAGACTTACAACGGGATATGAAGTCAGTGGCAAATGATGAAGAAGTCCGGAACTTAAAGGCTCAAGTAGTCCAATTGCAATCTGATAATCAAAAGGTGAACGATGAGAATGAAGAGTTACGATCAACAAATGAAGACAATATAAGAAAAATGAAGGTTTTAGAAAAAGAAAAGAAATCTTTAGAAACAAATGCGACATCGGTGGATTCCGAGAAGCTAGATAAAATTCATAATCTCCACAACGAGCACCAAGAGCTTGCCAAACAACTGAAAGATTCACATACAAAAACAAGACAGCTTGAGAAAAAGGTTGAGGTAATTGAATATGAAAACGAAGCATTGTCAGAGGCACTAGCCACTAAGAAAGCAGAGCTCAATGAAATTCTTGGAGTTATGAAGGATGAAAACAAGTTCGATAACGAATTAAAAGATCTCAAAAATCAAATTCTGAAACTGAATAAGGATAAGAAGGACATTGAAATGACAAAGAACAGGGAGAGAAGGATTATATCTGACAAACTTGAAGAAACAAAGAAATCTCTTGAACAGGTTACATGCGAGCTTGATGAAATGAAAATCAAACACGACCAAGCTGATAAAGAGAAACGAAAATTAAAGACTGAGTTGGCCCCCATTAAAAAGAAATGCGATGAGTTGGATACTCAGACAGGACAATTGAAAGAAGAAGTCGAACGTTTGAAAAGACAACTGAAGGAATCAAATGAAAAGTATACACAAATGATAAATGACACTGAAAATGCTAGTAGTGACCTACAAGGAACAAAGGACCAATTAGAAAAGTTTAACAAAGAACTTCAAGCAACGGTTACAGACAAAGAGGATCAAATAAGTAAACTGATTAATCAACTTGATTCTATGCGTGAAGAGAGGGACATTGACAAGAAGAGGGTGAATGAGGAAAAAGAAAAAGTTACCAAGGAGATGGACAAATTAGAACAATATCAAAATACAAACAAGAGGTTAGAAACAGATCTGAAACGTTTTGTTGATAAAATCGATGATGCTAGACTGAAGGAAAAGCAGTTAGAACTTCAGCTAGAAGACAAAACTTTTCAGCTTTCAAATCTTGAACAACAAGTGTTTGAAATGAATATGAAACTTGACAATAACACAAAACGCATGGGTGATCTTGATAGAGAGAAGAGAGAAATGGAAAAAGAAAAACGTGAATGGGATGTAAAGAAGGACAAGCTAGATGACATTGAAGCAAGTAATAAACGTCTTCTCGAAGAAAATAAGCGACTACGGAACCAGCTTGAACTGACCAGCTATGGATCAACTGGAAAGAGACCTACTGATCGTATACGAGGTGATAAAGGTATATCAGAAGCTTGGGTAAATGACAAAAGTTCCGCACAAACTGCAATATATGTAACTAAAGAAAATGAGAGAAAACGTGTCCATATAGTCCAACCTAATGTTCAGAAAAAGAAACATCCATTCAGTAAAGCAAATCCAGTAAAACCAGCAAAGCCATTGAACAATAGAAAATTAGATAAGTCAAAGTCACCTAGTAGGAGTATGGAAGACATAAGAAAGGCAGCGGAACTCAGAACGCCGGAATCTGAATATAGTCTACCGGAGTTAAGTAGAGATGCGCGGATGACAGTTGGTTATGGTGCGTTTGGTGGTTACCGAGACATTCATAAGGACAGAATAAGGGCAGCACACAAAAAGGTGTATTAGGGAGTGAATTCTCGAGGCAGGGGAGCGGGGTTTTCGTTAAAAAAGGGCCTTCTAGTTAGAACATTATCTATTTACTGGTTTACAGGCAATAAATGGGCATTTCAGGTGTTCAATGTAGAGCGATACGACATACTGATCAGTTGCTGACAGCTTATTTTGATGGCGTATTCTAGTTTTGAATGTGTGTATTAACATGTTACAACTAGAATTAATAGAAGTTTAACTACGATACAAAACATCAAACAAATTAACAATGTGATGTATAAAAACCTTGTCATAAAAATGTACCGTTAAACTAGCTTATGTTTTATTTCGTATGCAACAAGCTATGTTTCAAGTGCTAAACGTTTATGCGGTGTCCACATTTAACTAACATTAGCTGTAGGTCTAGATAAATAGTTATGTTTTAATAACATCTGAAAATGATTGTGTGCCACTGTAACCATGACTATCCCTCGGACTGATATTGACGATCAGTCATTACATACACTTATTAATGTCACCTAAACAAGGAAAACTGTAAATGGATCAGATCACAGCACGTGTACGCTATACACTGTTCTAGGAAAATTCCAAGCTTGCTACATAACAAAAAGCATTATCTGTGATGAATGATTTATAAATGTATTTATTGAATAAAATGTTACACAATTACGGAGTTTGTTATATTTGGTATGTGGGTTATGATATGCGACCAAGAGGAACATGGTGCTGTTTTGCTTGTGACATATACAAACTGTAACTGATCTCTTGTTTTACTAATCTATGATAGAACCTAACTGATGAGGCATTTGCGAAAATAATATTATGTTGTTTTGTTAACCACGGGATTCAATGACGTCTTTCACAATTTGTTGAGAACACCAGATTGTACAAAACACATATCGGTATTCTAGTATACATATATGTATAAAGTGGAGTGTCAATACTAGTCCGTAACTATCCAGAGGGCTCTTGTTGGTTATAATAGTAAATTGTGAATGGTTTTGTCCAAATTTGGCAGCACGTCAAAACGAGGAAAGGGGCAAATTCGTTATACAACTGTAAAACCGTCAACAGTGGTTACCTCCCTTTATGCCAAAATACCTCTAGCTACCAGGTTGATGTATATGATGTATATCCCAACTTAATCGTGTTAATGTTTACCACGGTACTAACGTAGAATATACTGATGTGTGATTATCATACTGTTACTATAGAAGTTTCAAGAATGTTAAGTAAATTGCGAAAGGATGTTTATCGAAATACATGTATATGTACACGTGGGCTCCTCAAAACTAGGCAACGAATGCTACTTCAGTTCATATACTAAGGTGCATGTACCCTGGTGTATACACATTTTAGCAAATGAAGTCACAACTACCAAAGCCACGACGTTCACCTGCAGACGGGTCATTTATATATATCACAGCTCCATAACGTTGGTCAAAATTGCATTGAACATAAACTCTGCTTAAAGAAATCCAAACCAGTACAAAGCCACTATTTGCACGTAGCTGACTCTTTTCCTACATGAACTACATAACAAAAGCAGTAGTTAAATGTATCAATAACCTATTCAACATGATGCATTCGTTTGAACAATAAAGAAGACAATCATACAATTTCTTTGAATATTTTTAATATCCAAACAGGTATAAATTTTGTAGTTTATATAGTAAAATGGACTGTATAAAAGATATGTGTCTGAATGTTAAAATGGAGCCATCACATGTAAATGTTATGAACCACTGATATACACAATAGTATTGCATGTTTGTCTCTAAAGACACAACCATAAGACCAACTGAATTGGAAAAATAAAAGCATGGTCTTTTTATAATGTGATAATGCTCAAACTGGTATTGTACAGTATTGATGGGCTTAAAAGGATGTAAAAAAGTTTATCAGCATGTAACAAAAATGTAATCATAGATTCTTATAAGTACGAAAAGAAAAAAATTGAATGAAAGTTGTTCAGTTGTTTGAATCTTTCCACATCACTTTTTATTAAACTGGTATTGAGAGAAAAATAGAACTAATTTGTTATAAGTACACAACTCACGGAATGTATAAACTTACTGATATGATATCTTGTGTAACACTTAGTAATGATTAAAATGATGAGTTCTCTTGAAAAGGTATATGTACAGAAATAAAGTGGTATGACTTGACTGAAAAAGTATATAAAAATGTCTAGCTAATAGAATATGTACAGGCATTTGATTGTATATACAAAACAATATACAAGTAAGAAATGAATGGTATGCTCTTTCACATTGACATGATCCAACTGCATGCAAACATTAAAATATTCAACTTGAAGTTCAAATAATGGGCGTACCTCTGACAATACACATAATGGCACAATCATTGCTAAGAAATATAAACATGAATTGCAGAGAGCACCTAACAGTGTCTATATAATTGTTGTTGGAGAATAGGTAATATCTTTGAATATTAAACTTGTTATTGTAAAAGTATCACTTAAAATGTAATTAAAAATGAATTATTCAAAGCAACAAGCTGTATTGATGCTGATGGTGTCAACATGTCAGTTAAGCACTGCAATAAATGAGCTTGAAGTCAAGATCACTTTTGAGCACTTTTGTATATAAAAAAATGCAAAACTTTTTTTTGTAATTTTAAAGTGTTCTATACAATTCCATATTTGTGTCCTGTTCTCAAAGTAAGATTGATTCATAAGATCTTGAATAACTAGTTACACATAGGACCTTCTTAACAACACCAAAACCTGATTTAACATCAACCCAACAAATTCTTTGAAATAAATCCTGTTTACATTTAAATCTGTAAGACAAAACATGACCAGCAAAAACATGACATGGAAGCTACGAGTTGGAATGTATAGGTGTAAAGCGTTATATACAGCAGTTTGTGAAGCACAGATCTAGAGTTCTGATTCGTCAGCCCCTTGTACTTCACGGGACAGTTTGACCGTTGTTTGAATTTGGTATTGTCTTCTGCCATCATCTACATCCACACCTCTCTCATCCATACTGCTCTGGTCAGACTGACGACTGGAAAACAACAACCCATTGTCTCAGTAAATAATGTACCCAACAAATTGTTCAAAGATGTAAAACTAGTAAAAGTATAATCCATCTACAAGACTTCCAAATGCCCATGATTAGGAACCATGTGTCATGTTGGTTGCAAGTCATGCAGATTTAAATTTAGTTCCAATCTGAACAGTGCTTGTTTATACACCAAACGGCCAGCCCATTATGATATTTGGTATTCATCATTTTTATGTATGGCCAAATAAAATAATAACCAATTTTTGGAAAGGTTCTTGTTTACGAATTATGGAACAAATGTGAAGCCAGATTAAAAATCACCAACACAATAACGCTCTTATCAGACAGCATGCTGATATGAGAGAATCAGCATGTTATCGACATAACCTAAATATGGCATAAAACCTGTGTGTTACCTGTAAGTCTCAGCTTGTTGTCTGAGTTCTTCCCTCCTGATCTCCTCCTCCTTACGTTTCCTTCTGTCTTCATCTTGTCTCCTCCTAGCTTCAGCACGCCTACGTTCATCCTCTGGTCCCGGTGGTGGTCTACGTGGCTTCTCTCCTCTGTCGTCTGGTCCACGTCGTCGATCGCGATCATCTGGTGGGCGTCTCCTTGGATCACCTCTTGGATCACCGCGTGGTCGCTCGCCTCTGGGATCATCAGGTCTGCGTCGTTTATCCTCATAACCGGGTGGTGGGCGTCTCCTTTCTCTATCCTCTTCTCGACGCAGTGGTCGATCTTCTTGAGGTGGCCTGTCACGTCTGTCTCTACCATCGCGGTTATCCCTATCCCCCCTGTCCCGTCGGTCAGGGTCAGTTTTGTAACCACGGTTATCATAGCCACGTACTTTGCTATAATCACCCCGGTTACCTCTGTCATTAACACCCTGCAAACAAGAAAACACCATAACTATTAGTAACTTACACGGGGGGAGAGTAAAGAATGGGGAATACAGGTTTGGAGTTTTTGTATATGATAACCGTGGTTACAACATGTGTCAAGGTCATTTCTATATATTCTCCTGTATTCTCCTTTCTCTCCGCCCTGGTAAGGGACACACAAACTCTAAACTAGTTACAAAACTTTAACCACTTGTTAATGAACTTTGGTGATAAGCCTTGTATAAGGGGTCCCAAAGTTTGTAATGCTGCAGCCCCAGTTAGTAATTGTTTACAACTGTATATACTGGTGACATTGTGAATGCATGCTGTGGAAAACTATGTATCATCCACTGTTGTGAAGAAATCCAGTTGTAAAGAAGCTTGTTACTAGCTACTTTCTATATTTCTTGAAATCTTAAACCTGCTTTTCTCAAGTTTTATCACCATTTCAACATACAACAAACATGCCAATTAAAATGCTAATTGGTTAAAACAAACTCAGTTTTATCTTCTTCAGGAAGGTATGATCAGTTCATAATGCCAACATGCTTTTAATCAGAGAAGTCGTGAAACAACAAGCTTGAGAGTTTTAACAAAAGACAAATTAAGACTCATGCAACAAACAAAAGTAAATACTACAGACATGTACAATTTGTTAAGCAAATAAACTATGCAATTGAGTGTGCAACCAAATAAGCCACATTTGTTTTTTTGAAAGTTTAATAATTAGAACTTCTTAAACTATGAAAAATCTACTGCTGTATTCTATTCTAACCAACATTTTTCCTGTAGTGTATGTTCCAACATGTCTGATTATATGTTTAGTATCTTTACTTGTATAGGAAAGGTGAAAATAAAATGGCTTTAAGTGTTGTTGAGTAAAGAAGCAGATGGATTATTTTTTTATTCATCCCTTGACAGGCAAGTTCCCCAACTTGCGGACAAGTAAAGTTAATTTTGCAGACATGCAAACTTCCCAATCAACATTAGATGCATTGTCAGTATAGTTTAGTTAAACAAATATATATATACTATTTCATAAGCATTATAGTAACATTATACTCTAATAGTGAGATTACTCTAAAAGTAACATCAATCAATAATTGTAACAAGACGTATCACCATATCCTCATCATCAAGTGGTTAAAGACTTGTAAAAGGTACAATGTATACATATAGCAACACAAGGTTTACATCTACAGAATCTAGAGTTTTCACAAAAAGGTTAAAGAATATACTTTTGGGAGTTTTTGGGATCTCCTCTACCAACAAATATGGCTCTAATTTGTGTTACCTGCATGTTAAATATTATATTACTGTTGTTTTAGTATAAAAGTTGAATAGAAGTTAAAGTAGTACAGGCTTGTTTTTCAGTAAAACCTTTAATACCAAAATATAGTTATAAAATGCTTGTTTACTTTTCATTTTGAAATATTTGCCACACTTTTTTCATAAATTCTGGTAAGTTATTAAGAGTCAAGAAAGTTATTTACTATACACAGAAAAAACAATGGTATACTTCAGTGTTTACTGTTATCATAAGCAAAGGGGAGTTAATAGAAAGTTGATGATAAGATAATGATATATGGGCTAAACAGTTTTTACTTACAGACCTGAAAATTAATTGTTTCTATGAAGCATGTATGATTGACAATTTGAAGTATGACAAGATTTAATTTAACAAATCAGACAAAAGTTATGTTTTTTTCCACAGCAGAATGTGTTAAGAGTTTAATGTAGTTTCACACAAAATATTAGCTGATGACTTACTTGGTGAAAAACGAATTTATGAATGTTACAAAAAAATCTAAAAACTAGTATTAGGCAAATGGAAGTCTTAGTGGTGTTAACAAACTGTGCACAAAGAAGAGTACACCTTTAATGTATGTGATGAATGAACAAAACACCTATGATATCCTGGTACTATACAGTTAACTAAGATTCAACTATAAATATTTGATGATGTTTAATGATGACCCAGCAACAATATTTCAAACAAAACCAGCTGAGTAAGCGAAATGCAATAATCAAGCAAGAAGTGACAAGAAAAGATAAACATATGACTGCAACCTTTATATTTTCACTTCTACAATTCTCTCTGTTCTTACAAAGTTTCTTTCCTGGATATGTTGATACAACATTATATTGTGAGAGCGCTCTGATTACGCTGTATACCTAGATAAAGATATATAAATCTTTTCTTTACTCAAATTTTCCTGATTATTGGTTTTAAAATTCCTTTTTACTTGTTTAATAGGAAAAGGTTGTAATAGTAAACATATCTGGCACCTATCTTTACCTTCATCATTAACTGTTCTCTTAATCCTGAATGGTCCTTCTGATAAAAACAATAGCTTCTGATTTAAATGTTCTCTTAATCCTGAATGGTCCTTCTGATAAAAACAATAGCTTCTG
>ENA-OREC01000723-OREC01000723.1-marine-metagenome-genome-assembly--contig:-NODE-723-length-14312-cov-12.732209_pt1 | contig 14312 bp, 10 predicted proteins | sample MGYA00248626_ERZ508543 | MGnify/ENA primary metagenome ERZ508543 (study PRJEB26211, sample SAMN05518279) | marine metagenome | isolation source: Puget Sound, Washington, USA | host: Bankia setacea... | reverse complement strand
AATGTAACTCAAAGATATCAGCCCTTCAATGTACAAATGTAACTCAAAGATATCAGCCCATCAATGTAACTCAAAGATATCAGCCCATCAATGTAACTCAAAGATATCAGCCCTTCAATGTACAAATGTAACTCAAATATATCAGCCCTTCAGTGTACAAATGTAACTCAAAGATATCAGCCCTTCAATGGCACTCAAAGATATCAGCCCTTCAATGTAACTCAAAGATATCAGCCCTTCAATGGAACTCAAAGATACCAGCCCTTCAATTTTACTCAAAGATATCAGCTCTTCAATGTAACTCAAAGATATCAGCCCTTCAATGTAACTCAAAGATATCAGTCCTTCAATGTAACTCAAAGATATCAGCACTTTAATGTAACTCAAAGAGATCAGCACTTCAATGTAACTCAAAGATCAGCCTATGCGAAAACTATTTTCAGACCACAGGACAATCCGACTTATAATTCTAGATTTTAACCTGTCATGGCTAATTTTTACCTGTCACATCATTAAATATAGAGCAAAATTTTACAAAAGTTGCCCGTCATTGTGACAGGTAAACCCAAAATTTCTACCAGTCGCAGACAAGTTTTGCCTGACATTGACCTGCGACACACGAGGTTTCGCATAGACTGAAAGATATCAGCACTTCAATGTAACTCAAAGATATCAGCACTTCAATTTAACTCAAAGAGATCAGCCCTTCAATTTAACTCAAAGAGATCAGCCCTTCAATTAAACTCAAAGAGATCAGCCCTTCAATGTAACTCAAAGAGATCAGCCCTTCAATGTAACTCAAAGAGATCAGCTCTTCAATGTAATGATAAATACATGTCGAAAAAAGTAAATCATCTCTATTCTCAACAACTCCTGTCAGCTATTACTTCAGTTCACTATGTTTTCAGGTCACGACCACATTAACTCTGCAAGACTAATCCCCTCAGTGGCATATCTAACCTCATTGACCTGAATAAAGGACAGGCATAATACCTACTTGTATGATTATAAAACTAGTGCCAATAAATGATCCCAGTATGTTACAGGCCTGTTCCTGTCATACACGGACCAATAAAGGATTATACTGACTATCTGCACATTGATATCCCATATAAACCAAAAGTAGTAGCGTTGGAAACACATGTTGTTAATATCAAAGGGTTAACATCAAGATGATTGTAACTATTTCCTACTATTACAATCATACCTAGATACTTTCTGCGACACTTTTATAGTAATATTTATGTTATTATAACTCTAATTTCTAAAATACATTTTCAAAGAAGCATTAATTAACTAATACAAAGTGAACATTAAGGCCCTTTATGCAAGTAATCCTTTTCGCAATCAAAGACGCACAAATCCAAAACAAATTCTATAAACATCTTAAGTACATATGTTTAAGCTTATCACTTCTTCATGGGTACCTTTTTTAAAAGATAAACTCATTTCACAATTTGCTTAGGTGCATGATATAATTTAGTCTTTATTGCACATTGCAGAAAAGTACATATAATAGATGACCTTTACTAAGTGGTCTGTATTTCACCTCCTTCTGACCTTTGATTGTGAAATCATTATACTTCATTGGGCACTCATGAGACATTTTCATTGGATTGTGCGGGTCTGGGTAACTTGGAATTCAAAGTATAATATAATTTACCAAAGGTCTATGTACATTATACTATAATATTATATTATAAAATATTATTCTGCACATTTTAAGTGTCCACGAAAAATGTCTATTAAAGGAAAACTAGAAAACCCACGAAATGTCATGCCCGCGAAAATGAATGATTCAACGGTATCTATAAGGTTAAACTTTAAATCTTTTGAATAAACTTTGACCAATTGACTTAATTCCCTTAAGTCTTTCGCAACAAGACAAACACATGTAGCTGAATGTATCGACCTATAGAAGTGTATTTGTTGACCTGACACCAAATCAAAGGAATCATTTTCATGATCTGATATAATCTATAGGGAAATCATCATGTATATGACTAGTATAATTATACTATTGTAAATTGACATGATTAACCAACTCACCTAATGGAGGCTAATTCTGAATGAAGCCGTATGTGTCATGCATTTAAGAGTGCTAGGTTAGCGGTGATGTGCTATAGCTTGTAGATAAGGCTTGGTGCACAGTAAATGGGCCCTTTAGTTAGCATCAAGGTCAAAAATAAAAGTTTCTTCAATGTACATAATGTATGATATTTTTGACTGTTTTGATAAATTAATGTATCTACAAACAAGTAAAAGATCCTCCGGTTTTTAGTATTTTATACATGTATCTGAACAATCTACTTGATCTATTAGTAACTGTTGTGTTGATATACAAGACACGTACTGGGAGTCTATTTAACACATCAAAAGTTAACATTTGTGAGGTTCAATGCTGAAATTAAAAGATCGCTAATACATGTACATCATTATCACTGCCCTTGCATGTAGCTCATAGCTCTAACTATTGGTTTTATATGCAGGATGAGCAGAAATATTTAATTTATCTCTTGTATTTAGTACACCCCATAATCGGCAGGACTAGTCAAGATTTTGATAATTTTCGTGCCCTGCCTCAACAAACTTGAAAGTGCCGTGTATCAACATACTTAAACAAATACTCTAAATATTTAATGTACTCTGACCACACAATAAATACAGATTTACAGTATTACTTTGCCTAATGTAGCGACCACAAACACAATAGCCCCCTGGTCATCTATGTTTATTTTTCTCAACTACACATATCTCAGGTAACGCTACAAATGTACCATGTGCTTGCTAGACCATCAAATAGGCGCATGTGTTGTAAGAGAAAGAAGTGAATAAATGTGCTGTAATAATTTGATAAAGACAGCAGAAAAGTTTAACTATTAAATCAATCATTAACAAATTTTATTTTAATCCTCAATCTAAACTGACCTAATTATTGTTACATGTACGTAGTGGCTGCATATAATTGTCTCCAAATAAAGTATTGTTGTTAATTGATAAAGAAAAACTGTTTATTAAATTCTTTAATCTGTTTTTCTGTGATTTGTTTTTGATGCTGTTTTTGTCTACATATATCCACATAATACAGTCCACACAGCGCGGATTTTACTTTTCGTGGTGATCGCCGCTAAGCCCTCCGCGAGACAGACAGCAGGGGCAGATTATCGTATGGTTGCATATATAAAACCCACTTTTTCCCCAAAATGTTAGTCTCAATTTCAATGTGTGTCTTCTCCATGTTACTAAAAGATTGGAACCCTATATTCAATTCTAAAATGTGTTTAAATCGAGAGAAATTGCTCATGAACCACCTCAATATGTCCACTATCTTGTTTATCTAAATTATATTGTAATGGCGAAATTATTACAAGGGGAAGTAACTGCGTACATAATGTATTGCAGTTTATAAAGTAACAGTTGTAAAAATAGTGTTTAATACTTATTTTGATTAATGATTATTATTTGCGTACAATAAATGATTGAATTGTCCGTTTATTTGTTTGCACATGGAGACGCTATGTCTATTGTTCGTCAGTAAACACGTGTCAGTTAGTCTATTGTTTGTCGGTAAACGAAGTGTCAGTTGGTCTTTTGTTTGTCAGTTTAAAATAGACATGTTTTTCGCACCTTCGCACAATGACACTGAGCAGTTTGTCAAATTTCATCATTACACACTTGGCCCATGAAAGCATGGGCGGCATGTAATTCGTTAGACTGGGTTACATGTTTTCTTCTACACTTCATACTTGCGTACATTGTATATCGAGAATCACGGACCCGTCAAGTTGTTTACATACATGTACATTATGGCGTTCACGGTGAAATGTACATTGGAATCGACAGTCGTTTGATTGATTGGTCAATTTGTTGCACTATTTGTTCTCAAATAAAAAAGATTAGGGTTTTGGAACCAGAACTACTAATATCTTGTCACCCGAACAAGTGGCATTCCACCGTGAGTGTCCCCCGGGGACCACCCTGTGACTTGAGAATCGCCCAAATGAGCGCACAATTTAGCTGGTCGCTGCGTTGAGTGGACTGATCGCTCAACGCCGAGACAGAGAGTGGCTGTCATTCAAAATCGCGGGGTCGGGGGAATTTGCAAAAGTCCGCGCCATGTGGACTTCATGTATGAAATATTTATTAAAGAAAATCAAATAGTAATAGTAAAAAAAGTAATTTTCAACTTACATTGTAAGGTAATCACAAACAATTGAAACAGTTTATGAATGCGATCCAGCCAAATTTGCATACAATAAAAAAAATGTTAAGGATCTTTTCACTTTTCACTTGAAGAAAAACATAAAAAGCCTTCTTTTCTTTTATTCACAATCCACATTGTTTTAATGAAATATAAGCAATTTTCAATTTTTATTGCCGCAATTTAAAGAACTCGTTTTTACATTATATATTCATTCGTTACAAACTGAAACTCATCTTTTATTAGTGCAAATTACAATTCATAAAGTTAATATGTTTAAATTGTTTACATTTTAACTTATATAGAACAATGAACCAACCTATTCAGTCACATAAATTTCACTTCTCAGTCTCTAAAAATAAAATTGTAAATCGGCTGTCTTGGATCTGGGACAATCTAAGCAACATTCATTTATCAAGTCTTAAATGAATCACTCAATTTGTAGCCTAGTGATGGTACTTGTGAAGTTGTATAAGCCCTGGCTAAAATATAATAAAAAATGAATAAATGAATTGTTTATTATAACTTTGTACTAATCTAGTTTAGTTAAATCGTCATTGAAACATGTCTGATTTTTTCCTAGAAAAAAACGATACTGAGCAATGAGAGTAAGGTTTCTTGCTCAAGGAAACTGCAGCCTGGGCCTTTGTGGGATCTGACCTCATGCCTGACAGGCAATCCACTGTTTCAGAGTCAGTTGAGCTAACCATTCAGACACGCCGCCACCCAAAAATGAAACTGCTAGGACAGACCAGTAATTCACACTAATTGTTCTATAATACTGACCATACATCAACCTTTTCAAATAACTATTCAGCATTGTGGTCTGTTTCAGAGTGACTCTATTACACTGAAAATTTGAATGAGTAGTAAATTTAAAACTGCTCTTTAAGTCTGTGTTATCAAATTTATAGAAATTTAGAATAGATTTAACAAAAGTTGATGTTACATGCAATGCACCCAAACACTGCTTATACTTACTTTCATCTGGAAGAGGAATTTTCTCTAAAAGTGCTGATGCCTCAACCAGATCCACAATAGTTGCCTGGCAATAAACTTGGGTGAAAAATAAGGCCAACAGAAGAATTGGACAATTTCTGGTGCTCACTAACCACATATTTAGATACTTCATAAGCACATAACTAAAACACTTCCACACTTCCAACTGTTAAATCCGGTAAATGAATCCACGTTGATATGAATAAATGGTTAAATCCGATTTTAAACACAGATCGCGTGGAATAAAACTAAATAAATCCAGATTAACTAACTGCTGACTTCCACATCAGTCGTACAAATCGGCGCGCTCGATTATTTAAGCCAAGCCAGTGTATGGACGGAACAATGTTACACATACATCTCTCGCTTAAAAATTACAACGGTCCAATAAAGACGGATTTTGTTTCTATTTTAAAGTTTAAACGTATGTGAGCAACTGATATTGTTTTCATAGTGATGTGAATTTTTGCAACACTTGTAAGTCTGAAGTAATTCACATTCAAAAAGTTACGGGACGGACACCTCACACGTAAGAGTTAACGTGTACATATAATTACCATAACCCTTCTAGAATATTCGTAAACTTAAAAAAAACACTCATATAATGGAATGTGTATTATAAAGAAAATACATAGCTAATTTGATCCGTTCAAGCTGACATCAAACAGTTCGATCAAGTGCCGGTTCAAAAAGCATAGCACGAGGCCGACGTAAGGGCCGGGAAGAGTGTCGTGGGTGGAGACGTACATGTCTGAGTTACACGTCGGGAGGATTGTCCTATCTCGACGTTGAAGTATTTTTCAAATATCATAATGTTTTCTCGTGTTTTGACTATGTAAAGTACGGGAGTTAAAGCAACGCCCAACAGTCGTTTCCAACATCACTTGAATGATCAATAAATCAAAACGACCTCGCTGAAGAAATTGCTGCAGTGTAGAAAATCAAGAAGACAACATGATGACGACAATAATATCATGAGCAGTACCACGAATGATGACCCTCCTCTATTGAAAATAAAATTGACATTTTTCCGTTGTCAAACTACACACGGGAACAAAGGGCGTCACTCACGTGGCAGAAAGAGGATATCACATGCATTAGATACTTGAAAACTCAGATATTGTTGTGTTTTTTTCTAAAAATGCTCATGTTTATTTCATATGTATGTCACATAAATTTTGTTCTTTGTTAAGACTAGAAGCATATGTAATGCTTATCGTCTAATAAATGTTGTTGTTGTTGTTGTTGTTGTTGTTGTTGTTGTTGTTGTTGTTGTTTGTTTGAAAAACAATACATACGAAGATCAAAATGAAACACCCCCGTTGTTTCCTGGAGCAAGACACTAACATGAAATGAAACTATTAAGTGCAGACTCTGTTACAAAAAAGGATAACTTTGTTGGATTAGCTTACGAGGAGAAATGATACATTGGTAAAATTGAAGGCGTAGATATGACAGTTCAAAAAGTGTAAGTTGTGTGTACGGAAAGGTGTTGAACGATAGAGGGTCGATTTATGTTGCCAAAAGGTTTTGATAAAACCCGCGTTGAAAACAAAGTTTTGGAGGTAAGTGGTGAGCCTAACCCACGGGGGGATCGAACTGTGTGTTCTCGTGAGTGAAGAGACCATACAATGTCTGGTGGAGTTCAAGTTCTTAGAAGAGTCATTTACGGGAAAAACGTGTATGATTTGTAAATTATGGATATGTCAACGTTTTGTACGAAAGAAAAAAGATGTGTTCATTACACTTTTGTCTGTTCAATGATGGCAATTGCTATGTTTATGTTGGTCGACTGCAAGTGAATTGCTTTTATCTGGTAAACAAATGCAGATAGCAGATCGTGTTTATCCTTTTTTCCCTAATTTTTATTCATTAGTTACGTTCATGGACACCATTTTTAAAACTCATTACAAAGATTTAGGAACAAATACATCCAGTCAAACTAAATTCTTCATGAAAAAAATTCTAAACTCATTGTGAAAATATTGTGTAAGTGTGTAGTTAGCTCGTGTCATTTACGAGGCTTGTGTCCTCATTTACGGGACAACATGTATGCTTAACTCTAGTTTATTTCGTTGTAACACTCTAGATGTCAAGTTGGCCTGTGTGTGTTGTTGTTGGTTGTAACCACGTTGTAAGCTAGGAAACTTATGTTTTTCACTGTCACTTGTAACAATATCATGAGTGAAAGATTACATATCAAATACAGTTTTGAAAATTAATATTTAGAGTTTGTACTGTTGGTCGTATATAAAGTTTACGTCATTTCTCAGGCACCCGCGTGATTGATTCCGTATATCAAAACTATACTTTAATGAATACACATGACCATTGATGGCACATGTTCTGTACAAACGTGTACTTAACAACAAGAGTTGAAGTGTTTAACCTCGAAACTGATGAGATAAAAAGTGTACCAGTTATGTTGGTGGCTTCATAATTCTTAAACAAGGTGACTTGTACTCGTAATATTTTGGAAACTTACTTATAGGATATGTATCTTAAAGCATTTTGCAGTATCATGTTGTAACCGGGCAGTGTTAAGGTGAAACGTTGTTGGTGATATGACCGGGTGGCTCGGTAGCTCAGTGGGAGAGTGTTCGCACTGTCAGCGAAAGGCCCTGGGTTCGAGCCCGGGTCGAGTCACAACTTGTTACCTGTTACAATGTAATTTTATAAAAGTTTAATTTTCGAGTTTTAATCCCCCATTTGTTACCCCTACATGAGAGCGAGTCTAAACCGACTTTTATACAAGACAGTTTTTTTAAGAACAAACTTTTAACAGAACGCTATATATCAAATAACATTGTAACACTATGATTAAAATGGGAATATCGACACATGCTTTAGGTCCCTGAATGTTGGGTCTTTAAAGTTTACATTTGAAATCTTCAGCACAAACAGGCGTCGAGAACGGTACGTAGGTCCTGTGTTCAATCCACGATAAAGGACCGCGCCGTACCAAACACGTTAAAAATGGTACCAGTGGTTCCCTTGTTAGGCACTCAATATTAAAATGGAAACATTGACTCTTTCTCAAAAAGCAAATAGCAAATAGCAACAATACCATCTTTGAGGGGCCTATGGAAGATATTGACTTATGTGAAATAAGCTGCCTCGTTAAAAATCGTCAAAAAAAAACATGTACTACTATTTAGGCACCATACACTTGTCTCTTCCCGCAGATAATAGGTGAGTTCAAGTACTTTTATTTATGAGGGTTTCTTGAAATAACGGACATAGTAATACTTTTAAATAGCAAACCGTTTATTTTGCTGGTTCGGAATGAAATTAACGTATTAAATGAAAAACATTGAGAAGGCAGTTTAATCGATTAAATCGAGTTAAATACAAATCCGAAGTTATTATTGGATGTCGGATGTGCCACGTGGTTTTGTTTATAATGGCGGCCCCCAAGACCAGACCAGGTAAAACTTTTTTCTCTTTTTTTTAAGGCGACATTTGTCTTCTAAATACAAATGGCATCGATATCATTAATTATATTAAAAACCAGGATTTATCATACACATGGAAAACACTGAATGAATGTGTTCATGCATATTTAGAGTGAAATTACTTAACCTTTTTACGCTGTGAATTTTAGATTTGGAAATGTTGGTGATATTTCATATTTTGATAAATGTCAAACGTTAATATTGCCTTAGATGAATCATGACTAGGAATAGTCGAACTTTAATGGATTATTATCACTGATATGCTTTTAGAAATGACTATTTAAAAAACTATTTTCTGATTAAATAAAAGCATATGATCTAAATGGCTGTCAACAAGTCTTAGACGGCTATACAAGAGCCAGTGAACTATGAGAACTCCCTCTCCTCTTTTTGTTTACTCACAAAATATTGTTACATCCATTACAATTACAAGCTCTTTTAATGCATAAAGACCTAACAATTATCGTATACGTGCTTGTATAGGTTGCGCTCGTGTATGAGACGCACCCCCAAAATTGGTAAAAAGTAATGAGAAAAAGCTAAAATAACGCGGTCTTATTTGACGTGAACCACATTATATCACAGTCACAGCCTGTCTCCCAAATTGTTTGCAGTAAAAACACAGAGGCTTGTGGAAAATGTGATAATGATGTCTAACCATGTCATTAATGCATGCCCAGTTCATTGGTGTGTTTTATGTAAAGTTACAAAGGATATGGGACCATAGTTTCCTTGACAATGCTTATCTGCCTTTTCTATGTCTACTCGCACAGGCTGTTATTTTTACAATGCGCTAATTTTATGTTCACGAAATATTTGTTTTACTTCCCATTAGTAATAACTTCTCCATTACATAACAATAATCAGGATGCAAAATATTGGCGTATGGGATCAATTTCTCTTGATTTAAAAGCATTTTAGACTATATATTTCAATAGCATGTATAAGACGCACTCTGACTTTGAGACAAAAATTGGAGTGAAAAAGTGCATCTTATACAAGCACGTATATATATGGTTCATGAGATTGTCTTATTTTATTTTATTTATTTTAGAAAGTTTTATTAGTTTTATTAGAAACTCTCTTTGGGTTGGGAAAGAAGAATGAAGAGCCACATCCAATAAAGATTCTAGGAGAAGAGTACTGAGTTATCACAGGAATAAAGAAGACCCCCAAAAAGAAGGATAGATAGACGTCACCTTACCCACTGGTTTGGCTATATATCTGCTGCAGTAATGTTTCCGAACCCACTGGATTGGTATACGACGGTCATATATCTGATGTCACTAAGACCTGCCGTCCACTAGGCCCCCGTAAGGGTTCCCGAAAGCGGAATTCGCAAAATCGAGATGTTTCAGCATGTCTTCGCGATGTTCTGGAACCCTTCTGTGTCCTTCCTTAACACTTCTAGAACCTTCTCGGCACTTCGGGCCATATCGGGATCAAATTAAAAGTTAAAATTTGGGTTCCGAAGGCTTCGGGATCTTCAGCAAACCATTGGAACCATTTGTGATGTTCGGGAACGACACAGACACAGGTCTCTCCAGCTTACCGTCAGACAGGCAGAGGAACAACAGCCCAGAAGATGCCTGTTTCTCAAGTTACTGGTCACCAGGGAGCCAGACCGGTCTCTGGAGGTTTATGCCTTTCAAACCCACGGTCATCACTGTCATGAGGACAAACGAAGACAGTCAGTGAGGTCTGGGGAAAGTGAGGCAAAGGCTTTCCCAGCCAATAGGAACTCAATCAAGCAGGATGACCACCACATCTATCAATTGTTTTGAAAATTGAATTGAAACTGTGCGATAGAAAACCTTCAATAAAGTTGAATAAACTCTTGTATTCATCTTATCAGTGAAGGTTATTTGACATTCAGAAGATAATTCAGGAGTTTATTCATTATTTAGGTAACCCAGAGCGAGGTTGGAATGACCCTCCCATGTTCAACTATGGTGGGGACCAAACGTCCAACCAACCGAAACGAAGCTTGAATAAACGAGTAGCCTTTCCATCAACAGGGACACCATCTTCAACACCAGGACATGCAGGTAATCTAGTCAAATATAACAATAAGTCATTAGGCAGACCATCTTCAACACCAGTACATTCAGGTAATCTAGTCAAATATTACAATAAGTCATTAGGCAGACCATCTTCAACACCAGGACATGCATGTATTCTAGTCAGATATTACAATAAGTCTTTAGGCAGACTATCTTCAATCCCAGGACATGCATGTATTCTAGTCAAATGTTACAATAAATCATTAGGCAGAACATCTTCAATCCCAGGACATTCAGGTATTCTAGTCAAACATAACAATAAGTCATTAGACAGACCATCTTCAATCCCAGGACATGCATGTATTCTAGTCAAATATTACAATAAGTCATTTAGCAGACCATCTTCAATCCCAGGACATGCATGTATTCTAGTAAAATATTACAATACGTCATTAGGCAGACCATCTTCAATCCCAGGGCATTCAGGTATTCTAGTCAAATATTACAATAAGTCATTAGGCAGACCATCTTCAACACCAGGACATGCATGTATTCTAGTCAAATATTACAATAAGTCATTAGGCAGACCATCTTCAACACCCGGACATGCATGTATTCTAGTCAAATATTACAATAAGTCATTAGGCAGACCATCTTCAACACCCGGACATGCATGAAGTCTAGTCAGATATTACAATAAGTCTGTCACTGTCATTAGACTTCAGTGTTGTTGACTGTTCAGATCCCTAATATAACTAATTTTACAGTGTTAACCCCTGGTCAAGGACCACCAATGTTGAATCCAGTCCTTCCGGCAGATGTAATTGGACAGCCTCCGGTTCCCCAACGACCCCTGGTAACTATTGGTCTAGGAGACACAGCGCTAGGCAACCAGGCTCCACCCACTAGTCCTATTCAGGTATTAATGACTAATCAATTATTTGTAAAGCTGTGGTTGAAAGTAAATGAAAATGAAGATAAAACTGGAATCCTAGAAAATCAGAATTCTGTTGTTTTTTGTATCTAAAATTTAGAGGATTTCTGATTGTTTAGTTTGCTTTAATTGTGTTTTATCACACTTGGTCAGCTATTGTTTCCTGGTTTAAATATCATGTGCATACTTTACTCTTATTTTTGTACTTATTCGTGGAACTGTATTTAAGAAAAAATGAGAGTTGAAGTAATATACCAGCAGTAAAAAAACATTGGCTAAAGTATAGATGTACTGTGTAATTTTCGTGGGTCAGTTGAACCTGAATTTTAATGTCATTAAACAAGAATGTCAAATTCAAATTTAATGACCACGTGAGTATATCCAGGGATCTTGGTCTGTAATGTCAATACTCAATAGATGAAAATGTTCCTTTTGAAAAAGTCATAGAACTGTATATGCTGTGTTGTTGTAACAAATACAACTATGTTTATGTAGATTCATAGGTAAACTGTATATCCTACTTTTAACATTCCTGATTTTTTTTTATGAAATATAAATAATTTTGCATGAAATGTTTCTTTTAAACTTAAATTGGATTAAATGATTATGAAATCCACACCTGGCTTACACATGTAACCGGGGTATGTTTAATTTGAAAAGTTGTCAGTGAGATGGCTTGGCAGCTCAGTGGTAGTGTTCGCATGGTCAGCAAAAGGTCCTGGATTGAGCAACAATTTTTTTACCTGTTACACACATTTTTAGGTACAATACATTTTGTTTCAGATTCTGCCTCCGACTGCTGACATCTCCCCTCCAGAGGCAGTACCTGTCCTTGTGCCTACCCTGGTCCCAGTCGCACAGCCTATAGTTGAAATTACGGACTCTGAAATAAAGCCCACTGTTCAGTTAGATGATGAACGACTGGAGGAACTCATGTCCAGACTCTCAGTACAGACAGACGAAGAACTAGTGGAATTTACAGTGGAGAAACTCAATGGGGTACTGGCTCAACACAAATCTATTTTGACGGTAAGTTACTGAAATGCAAAAGTTACTGAAATGCAAAAGTTACTGAAATGCAAAAGTTACTGAAAAGCAATATTTTTGTAATACAATGAAGTTCCGCTAATAAGAGCACTCTATGGACTGTCCAAATGTGAGCTTAAAACCGAGTCTTTATAGTGAAACCAAAATGGCACTTATGTTACAGGATTTGGACCAAAAATAGGTGGTCTCAAAAGCAGAGTTTTACTGTAGTTCCACAAAAATGTTTATGATAAAATTGATTTATTTTGTGTACAGTATACTTTTAGAGTGTTCTTCCTTTGTCATAGGAAGGTGTCAGGTAAATAAAAATAGGGAACTAGCTATTTTCTTTCTTAAAGTTATCATTTAGTTTTTGTCTATTTATCTTAATCTAATTGAATATTAAAAGAAATGCTAAACAAACTATGAACACAGTTATTGCCAAAACCCATTTCACTTAATGATGACAGGATAGTTACTGAAATTAACAAACATAGTATTGTACTTTTACATTGTAGACAAAAGCAACAGAGGAGATAAAGAAGAAGTTGGAATTGTTGAAGGAGAGATGGAGAAAAGGACCCCTGAGTGAAGTTGTGAAAGTGAGAGTTGTTCAACTAGCAGAAGGTAAGGATGTTTTAAATGGGGCTTTATTTACTTGTTTACTTTCTTCTAGGCTTCAACACTAAGGGTTACAGATGTTGTGTTAGGGTACTGATTCTCTTCTTTCAAGGCGTATTGTATAAGCTCCATAACTGGATGTGCTAGTTCTTTTTGTAATACTCCTCTCACACAGTTTTTGTTCGTGGGGGGGGGGGAATACATTTGTACAATATGATGGATAATAAATGAGAAATCAAATAGTGGTTGAAAAGTATACATATTGGTGTTATTTTAGCTAAGCTTATGCTTACAAAAGTAAATTATTAGATATGTGCCTATAGAGTATTGACATGGTATTTAAATGTATACCATGTCACTCCTTTTACTTGAGATCTATCATTTACTTGTGACATCTAGTAGGTCTAAAGGGGGACACTTGGAATATAGGTTATAAATAAAGAGTTCTGAGTCATTGACCAGCATCTCAGTCAAACCTCTTAAATATAGATTTAGGCATTAATTACAATAACTAAGCCAGCCAAAGGACCTTGTGATTCCCAAGTTGTTAACAAAACAAAATCCAATGACAGACAGCTGGGATATTTAGTTCATGGTTTTCATCTGCTTTTGCACATACTTAGTTTTTTATGATAACCTTTGATTTTCAGACTCAACTGTTTTACCCATTTTAATTACTTTTTGTATGTATATTTTTTTTTACTGTATAACAAGTTGATAACAAAAAAGGTTTAATCTGTATGATATTTTGTTATCTGTATGATATTATGTCTTGCTTTATTTAGAGCCATGAGGAACAAGAACTGGACAATCTAAAGCCTGTATTCAAACAACACCTGCCACCCAATGGGAAAGTCATGCAGACTGTGGATATTGGTAAGTCTTTTTGACCTGCCATCCAATGGGAAGGTCATGCAGACTGTGGATATTGGTAAGTCTTTTTGACCTGCCATCCAATGGGAAAGTCATGCAGACTGTGGATATTGGTAAGTCTTTTTGACCTGCCATCCAATGGGAAGGTCATGCAGACTGTGGATATTGGTAAGTCTTTTTGACCTGCCATCCAATGGGAA
>ENA-OREC01000722-OREC01000722.1-marine-metagenome-genome-assembly--contig:-NODE-722-length-14314-cov-12.713423_pt1 | contig 14314 bp, 4 predicted proteins | sample MGYA00248626_ERZ508543 | MGnify/ENA primary metagenome ERZ508543 (study PRJEB26211, sample SAMN05518279) | marine metagenome | isolation source: Puget Sound, Washington, USA | host: Bankia setacea... | reverse complement strand
TCGAAGTCAAGCGTAGAACTGACCACCCTATACTATTTCCTCGTGCCCTTTCCCGCCCTAACTGCATGACTGACCACGAGTCTACTACCACTACGCTACGCTACGCAAAGACAAACGTTCTGCGCTAAACTGCGTACGGTGCAGAACTTAAAAAAACTATTTTATCACTTTTTTCAATTGGATATCATCAAATACATCTAAAACAATAAATCGTTGAATCAAATCATTTACTCACAAGTATCGGTAACGTTTAGCTACATTAATTACTGTGCCTTATGTCACCATCATTAATTAAAACAGAGTTTATATAAGTGGGGACTTTTTTAAATACAAATTGATGCGAACATACCAAACAAACACATTCAGACAGAAATGAGGTTCTCTTTGTTTGCGAATAATCATTTGTACATTGTAATATTGAACAAAAACATTGATAATTGTTAATTTTACAAGAGATATTAATTCTCGTGAACAAATATGTCTATAACAATCGCACCCCCACCCACACCCCCACCCCACGCCCGAGTTGTTCTAAATGGTCTGCATGAACAGTTCTTACACAGGAAAATACGCAAGAACCTCTACGGTATATGTAAGAGCTGTCGAGCCAATAGATGCCGGGAAACTTGGATTAATCAAAGTCGAGAGCATTTTGATTACACTGTTTAATTATACAGTACATGCATCATATATGGGTGCTTGTTTCAATGAGGTATGTTTCCGGATAAACATATCTTTGTGCAGATTTTAGTACCCCTAGAAGTTATATGGGTTTCTGTCGGTGCTTACTTAGTGACCTACACTGACAGGTTACCTTAACTAATTAATCGACCATTTACAGAAAGTTAGCGCAGTTTTACACTGAGAAGTTCGAACTACTTAGATACACAGTTATGTCCCTTAGGCTGTGTAAATATGACAGTCGAAATGTGAAAGTAGGTCTTTATCGTTTTAGCGCAACCGTTTGTCCATAGCTTCATTATAAGGACCATAGTCGCTTAAATGTAGAACTATTGATAAGCGTTATGCTCCGATCGATATGGTATACTGGGCGTTTTATGACAGCACCCAAACAAAGGACCGCATCCCAACACAATCTCACCGTTGGATTGACTTAACACAACATAGCAATGAATTAAAACTAAAACAGATGGATATTTAAGGCTCAGTTTAAACCTTGTTTGGTGTTAACACGACTTGTGCATATGTTACACTATTCTACCTATCAGTGTTAATTCTAACAGCGGGTTTGAACAGTCGTTATTGTGCAGATCGTTTTACCTGTGAAATATTAAGCGCGTTATGAAACCGAAACTAGAGGTAAAGCTAGAGTTAATTTCCCTGTTTCTGGTTACCTTTTATCTGTCATTCCTAGTGGTTTAAAGCAGTACTGTGTGATCGAGTAGGATATAATGAATATTCTGTGTAACAAGGTATGAACACGGATATTTACATCTTTTTGACCAAACTGTTGTGCTTTTTGATTTTTTATTGGATAAGGAGATAGTGTATGGTTTAAGCAAAGAGAACATATTCATATTGTGAAGGTAAATGTAAAAATAAAGGTCGCTATTCAGTGGCCACACATGTTATTTCATCTTGTGTTTACATCTTAAAAGTTAACGAATTTTAGCTTAATCGTGAGTGTATACAACTTGTGATATAGTGAATTTACGGCATGGCTTGCTTTCAATGTTTTAGATACTTAAATTGCCATGAATAGGTTTATTAATAGAAGCATGTGTTGTTTGAAGTTAGTTACGAAGTTTGAGTGGTACGGTTTACGTCGATAGTTTACAAATGGTTATACATATGTCAGGTAGGGATGGTTATTTTGTGAAAGTGTTCTTAATGTCAACAGGTGTGTGATCGTTCTTTCTTGTTTATAAATGTGTTTGTCTTCTTTTCTCATTTTCAAAGGATTTATTATAGACAAGTGTGAACCAAAATGTGCAGCCAAACATAACGTGTGAATACGACTAGTGACCAACTATAATAACTATTGAATGCATCTACATACCTGATCAAACTGTATCGATAGACCACACATACCAGTTTACTGCAACACATCCAAGGAGTACTCTAGGACAAATAATTCTTTTCTAAGGATATACCTAACAAGTTCGAGTTAAAGATGTCGTTTTGTGGATTAGGAAAGAAAACCAAGAAGAAGAGAGATGCTAGTCCTCCATACAGGTAAGTCACTCTTTATAAGTGTTGATATTATATCTCGTTTTACAGTTATAATCCATGTGCAGTAACCCTTAAATTACAATACCAACATTTTGATGGATGTACCTTGTTCTATTTAACGATTTGACATCTTAACTGGGGATATTAGCATATAACAACAACGGTCACGGGCTTGACATTGGTGGTATATGCCATTTTTTCTGGGGGTGATCGTTGTTTTAGGTGGCCCTTTACTTAAAATGGTATAAACGTTAACAATAAACAGGTGTGAACTGTTGTAGTTACAGGTGCATACATTGTCAATATATAAGAGGATTCTACTTTTACTAACGTAATTTCAACTTGACTATTGTTTTGATTAGTATGTTTTCGTTCAGAAACATGACACATATCTACGCTTGTCTCGTACTCCATCTGCTTGTGGCATTGGCTTGTTTTTTCTATATACGACGTGTTACTGACAACATACATGAATTGTGCGTGTAATTACGTACATATTAGAAGTGTGATATGCAAAGGACATAATGATTTACCTATACTGAGTGTGTATGGTCATTATCGTTCAGGTAAAGCACGTTTTAACATGAGTTTTTTTTTTAAAAGTATTCAGTGTGTGTATGTTACACGAATGACCTTGACCTTGCGTATACGGTCACCTTGTTTTGGTTGACGCATATGTATACATGTGTAACAGTTCGTGTTTTGGCATCTATCACGAGTACTTATTCATGATGGTCATGCTGTCATGTTAAAAGCATGAGAGTACGCCACGATATAGCAGTGTTCGTATTATTAGTTAACTGACTTCTCTGCAGCGGTAAAAGGACATTGTCAGTCATAACTTCTGCTATGTTTACATCTGACTCGCAGTTGACTTTTCATAAACAATACAAGACAGGCTCTCTCGTTTACAGAAGCAGATGAATGATGTAACGTAACTAAGTAGCTGTATCAACGCTAAAAGTATGCCAAATTAAAAACATCAGTTAGTCTAAGTGTTACCATTCACATATCGTTGATTATCTTGTCCCTCGGATCTTGTTTTACTTTATTTTGTTTCAATAACTCCTTCCATACACAATACCACACCCTAAAATGACAGAGGTAGCATAAATCCATGGTGATTTAGTTCCCATTCTTTTAACATCAGGCAGTATTGAGAAAACAGGTAGGCCATGTGTTTTGAAATATTGAAACATGTAACAATGTAACAAGATACTATTCTCTACTTCAAATAAGCAAGATATACTACAACTCCTATTGACTTCCGGATTCAGTAGATCCTAATTATATTCATTGAGTTACCTGATATATGCAGTACGGTAATACAAGGGTGTACACATATGACATTTTTGGCATAGTGACCCATAAGTAAGGTTATTGAAAACGTTCTTGTAGAAATAGTTTTGACTGTTATCATCGGGGATTCTGTGTTTTACTGTTGACGGTCCAATAAATGGTCTAGTATTAGGTTGTCTTATTTGCATCGTGTATATTAAATCACACTTGTCTGTACATACTATATTGCAACCTTTGAATTTGACACAAACGTATTCCCATTTGTACCTTGTGTTGAGTTATTTTGGTGGTTTTTGACACAAACGTATTCCCATTTGTACATTGTGTTGAGTTATTTTGGTGGTTTTTGACACAAACGTGTTCCCATTTGTACCTTGTGTTGAGTTATTTTGGTGGTATTTGACACAAACGTGTTCCCATTTGTACCTTGTGTTGAGTTATATTGGTGGTTTTTGACACAAACGTATTCCCATTTGTACCTTGTGTTGAGTTATGTTGGTGGTTTTTGACACAAACGTATTCCCATTTGTACCTTGTGTTGAGTTATGTTGGTGGTTTTTGACACAAACGTGTTCCCATTTGTACCTTGTGTTGAGTTATTTTGGTGTTTTTTTACACAAACGTGTTCCCATTTGTACCTTGTGTTGAGTTATGTTGGTGGTTTTTGACACAAACGTGTTCCCATTTGTACCTTGTGTTGAGTTATTTTGGTGTTTTTTTACACAAACGTGTTCCCATTTGTACCTTGTGTTGAGTTATTTTGGTGGTTTTTGACACAAACTCATATCCCTTTTCACTAGCGCTATATTAAGCTTAACCATTCCTTGTTCATCTGATTGTGTAGACATGTATTCTAGCAAGTCTATGAAACATTGAGTTCAACCTTCAGTTCAATACATCACCATAAAATGGACACATAGTTTAATGTTTGACTCTTTATGTTGATTCAAGAATACTTCCCACAAAAAAACCTGTAACCTATCAAATTAACACCAATATGAAAGGAACAATTTTATACTTTTTGAGCAAACAGGGTTTGTGTGCTTAGTAAACAAGACTAATCTTTGACCAAACTGGATTAACATTGCTGGTCTGGTATTTAAGTGCTTTAATTACCCTTATCCTGGGTTTTATTACGCTTTGTCGGATCTCAGCCATTATTTTACAAGTGTGTTTAAACCTCCTACCCTAATTTAGCCTTTCAGCGATTTATGTCGGCGATAGCATAATGCACTCCCTCCGTTTTTGGTTTATATTTTCTTTATAGGTCTAGCATAAACAGATGCAAATCAGGGAACAAGTGTACCTTAGACTTGTTTTAAACAACTATAATGCATAAATGTTGATATGCTAGTTTCAACTTGAACATTTTTCATTCATCACATTTATGTGTTACGATCCACACCGCTGTGTTCCTTTGTGAGTGCAGTATGCTTATCAAGTAGTCTAGTTAAATATAACAAAACACACGAAACGATTTACATTTCACATCTTGTTTTGTAGAAATGTGCAAGGTATGAATGTTTAAGATAACCTCTAGCTTAAATTCAAGATAACACACACGCGGATTTAAAACACATTTACATTATGTCATATATATACAGATCTCAGTCTCTCTAGTGAATGCTGTAAATTGTAAAATATACATAACGATGTACAAATACTCGTTAACAATTACACTTTAAACACCGGTGTTATCGCCCAAAAGCAGTCATAACAATACTGGTAAAAGGTAAACTGTTTGGTATATCATTGTTTTAGTAGATGTAGATATTCTGTGTCAGATATGCAAATAGATATATGTACATGTATGGTGTTCCATGTGTACGGGTACCTGACTTAATTATGTGACTCTGATATAAGACAAGTACCATACCATATGTTCGTATGTGATTCATTGACCTACACAAGATTCAACCTACATCTAAGTTTATTCAAATTTGCTATTCGATCTATAACTATGTAAGAAATCAGATATGTTTACTGTATACCTTGTTTACAAAATAAGACTGATTTTAATGACTGTATTTGCATTTATGGTTTTACAGTTAGAGTTACATTTCAGCAAAACAGGACTGTCTTTGTTTGAGTGTATGGTTTGACTGTATTTAATGAGAGAGCTTATTTGACATAAATCCAATCTATCACTTAGTGTTAGTGTACACTAATAACTGTAAGTTTGATTGTGAAAAATACGCTCGAATCCGTTCCTGGAACAAACCAGTACTGACCAATGAGGGTTACGTGTTTTACTTAAGAAACAATGGTATCGTTGATAGGACTCGAAATCACGTCTAACATGTACCCACTGATAACGAGTCAGAAACGCCAAAAGGATATATCAAAATATCTACAGGTTCACACGAACATTTCGTAAAAATCATTAATTTTGAATTAATTTTGAAAATAACTCAACTGTATCAATTCTACGTTCATGAAATGCATTAAAATTCATTTTAAACTTAAGATGTGTAGTAAAGACATATACATGTATTCACGTAGCGTATCATAATGTAACTTGAAAAAGTAAAGATTCGAATTCAGGTTTTATGTCTGCCGTGTTAACTTAACTTGTACAATCTAAACTCTCGTTTACAATTTGTTCAAGCCTTAAATATAAGTTAGTACATACACGAATGGTTGGATATATTCACAGTAGCTGCAGCACAACTTGTTATCTGATTACTGTATAGCTGATCACAATAACTGGATCATACACTCAACAAAGTTACCTCCGCTGTAACCCTGCCAACGAACACAGCATTGCGAGTTTATTTATAAAGTATGAAGATTATCTAGTCTAATGTCGTAAATTATTAATAAACTGTTGCATATTTGAATGTGTTTGACGTCTCGTGCTAGACTTTTACATGGATACTGATAAGCCCCACGTTGCTGACATTAAATTGCGGAGAGTGAAATGGAAAAGGTTGATACCTTGTTCTTGGTCTTGCACAGTTTATGCATATGCCATACTTTTGAAGTTGTTATCCATGCAATTAAACGAGCATTAAGGTAAGTATGGAGCTAGTAGGGCATGACTCTCGACAAACATTCAGTATATATTGTGTTATGTATTACATGTGTTTTCTTCAGATAACACTAGTTACATTTCAGCATATACAAACTAGTGAACTGTACATTAAAATTACATAAACTTAACATTGTGTCTGCCGATAACAAAAGTATTCAGCAGTAAATTAGAACATTTGTATTTGTTTAACCCTTCTAAAATCCAGAAATAAAGACACTCAATACATCGCTGTATGTAAGAAATATCTTAAGAAGAGGACAAGGTGTCTACTGTTTTGGGAGTGTTTCAGTGAAATGTGTCTGGTCTCAGTGAAATAATGTACACGTACACGACAACTGTTATTTATTTTGACAGGTCAACCTTTTGAAGAATTCTTACACAGTTACATAGTCTCCAGTGATTTAGAGTTTATTGAACCCCTTCCACTAATGCGTCTCCTCTTGGCGATCAAACCTACACGTATGGTTAAGACTATTTCATGTCATTGTACTGATGGCTCGCTACTCAAAGACCCATTTGTACAGTACGTTCTAACGTGGAAAATCCATTCAAGCCTTATATAAACGTACTTTTATTTATAACAAGTAAAAGTGAAAGTTGAAACATATGGCTTGTCGTTATAAGCTGCTGTCTTGCTTTTCGCTTATTTTTAAATTAACTGACATGTCGAAATCCAAGAAATGTGTAAACTGTTCGTACATTTATTACCCAAACACTGTCTCATTCTTATAAATTACATTTTTTAAATTGGATGACAGAACAGAGAAGAAAGACTATAATGAATTGAAAGTTGTTCAGCGTAAAAACTCAATTTATCTCCGACTGTTACATATAAAATAAACATAATCACTGACTCGAGTCGAAATGTGGGAAGTTTTGCATAAACGTCTTAGGTGTGAAGAAAAGTGAGTTTAAGCCATGTAAGAATGGGATGGATATATGTCCCGTTTCACAGAGTTCAAGGTGGTGGAGCATGAACGTTCTGAAGGTCATATACCAATCATGTTGACAATGTCATGGGTGAGTTTGTATCTCGACCCTGGTTTAAATAAAGTAGTTACGTATGATATTAGCGACCGGGTGGGGTGGGGTGATACAACACGATATAGAATATAAACATGACTAGATATATTATGTTCTAGGACTTACACATATTAAGTGATATTTTTTTACCATTGAACAAATTATCGATGAAAGGACAACATGGTCAGTCACGAGCATCACTTCTTACTAAACCATAAAGCACAGTAAAAACCAGTATATACTACTATACATGTATACGAGATGATCAATGCTTTACCTTCATGATTAACTTTGAATTGGACAATAATAGCGAACGGTTGGTGAATTGAAATAATCATAGTGTTTGAGACTAAGTATGATATACGTTAGAGGAGTCAATAGCATGAACAGTTACGACCGTTTTCCGTTCAACCCTTGATTTGTGAAGTAATGCATGTTTTCGGACTTAAATTGTAACAAAAGTCGAAACTTAAATTTCACAATTTCTATAAAGTCATATACGAATTGGAAGTAGATGTATGTTGTAGTTCTGGAGTAGCTGCACCTTACATGTATAGTATGCGTCCATGCAGGCGGTTATCCAATCAGCAGGCGGTTATCCAATCAGTAAGCGGTTATCCAATCAGCAGGCGGTTATCCAATCAGCAGGCGGTTATCCAATCAGCAGGCGGTTATCCAATCAGCAGGCGGTTATCCAATCAGCCGGTAGGCAATGAACCGTCCGTCTTCAGTTCAAAATAACGTTTTACTACAGTTGCTTTTTTCAACTATTGACCAGTTCGTACTTTCCCCAGTACTGCCTTAGCAACTTGAACCAATATATTACCAATCATGGGTCCGAACGTATAACAAAGACTCCACCAGCCCTGTTAATGATGATACCGTTGATGATATTGATCTTGAGACTATAGAACCACTTTGTACAGTTTAAACACCCCGAATAACACAAAGCGGCTTCGAAGAACCTAAGCAGCGTTGTCCATGCGCGTATTTGTACAGCATTGATTGCTTATATATGAAAGCGTCAGTGATCTTCAATAACTTAATTTCGGTAAATAGACATAACAGATGGTACTGTATTAGTAGTAACCGCATACTCATTCTCATATCCCTGCTTGTAACATCAGAATGAAGGATGTAGAACAATCCGTTGAGGTCATGTACGGATTAAACAATCTCTGACTCACAAGCAATTAAAGTTGTTGTAGATATAGAACATGTAAGAAAATATGTATCCAAGTTATAATAAATGAACTGAGGATCCAGAAACGAAACATTACCCCATTCGTGCAGTTTTGAATGTTTTTTTTTCTATTTTGTTATTAAATAAATTCACATCTTTATTAAACTTGCCAGATGTGTAACCTTTAGCTTCCAATATAACTAGTTCTTAAACATAACATGGTATTTTCAAAGCATCGAATATTCACAGTTATTTCTGGAAAAATATATAGTTTGACCTGGTTTATTTAGTTTAAAGATGCGTATGAGCAGTATTGCACCTGTACCTAGGGTTCACCTGACATAACCTGTCTCTGCAAATTCGCACCTGTACCTAGGGTTCACCTGACATAACCTGTCTCTGCAAATTCGCAGCATCTCTTTCGAAATGTTAAGACTGGAAGATTACCAAGCAACCCCTTAACACAAGCAATTATGTTAGAATCATCAACCGGAAATTTCACAAATGGTCCTTTTCAACAGGTGGTCGTTATGCTGGTTGATACACATTTCCAATTAACTGGACACATGTGAGCGCTTTCTGAAGACAGGTGGTCCCTCGTGAAAGCTGCTCTTTAGTACATGTTTGATAACAGCAGTTCTTACATATTCATAGTTTATTTTTGCTGCACTATTCCAGTGTTATTGTCACGGATACTTTACATTAAGAGAAAACTGACCGACACTGTTCAGGTTGCAATGTTATAACGACTGCATACCTTAAGCAGAATGTGTAAACTCTCATCACGCCGCTGTTGACATTTACATACTGTGTTATACGTAATGTATATCGTGCGTTGCCCTACCATGCAGAAAATGATGAAGATTTATATGTAATGTTAGACAAATGACAATAGAGAGTTTCAACAACAAAATAAGGTCTCTTGTACACGTACTTTGATAAAATATATGACAATTTATAGCTGGCTAAATCCGCGACAAAGGTTTTGTATCTCACGTAGACACTACAATGGTTGTTTTTTCATATATATAATTACTCACATTTAAGCGTCCCATTAATCTCTGACATGTTCAATGTAAGGTCATATTGTAAACCCTTTCCAGAGGACCACTCTAATATTAAGACCATTTATGTATAAGCATAAGACCACCTTAATGATTAGACCGTTTTACACTAGTCACTACAATGGTCTTTATTTTCATATATGAGTATATATCATAAAGTGAGTACTTGTTTATTTCTATATTAAATGTATTATTACACAGAAACAAGTTTATTATATTCTTAATGTCCTCCTGTGTGTATGGACGTTATAGTATACAATCAAAGAACATAGAACAATCAAATGACATGCATCTTTTATATGATGTAAAGAGTTGCATCAGCTATATTAGCTCAACGGTAACATATACAGTCTGGCAGAGATAACCAACCTAAAACATGGGCACATAATCCAAGATCAGTTTGGGCGCTACGTTCACTAAACTTTAATGAGACCGTCTCGATCAAAATCATCTTTATACTCATTTCAAGTTTGACATGTTACAGAAGCTCACATACTGTATTGAGGTGCATTTGTGTAAGCTTGATAACTCAAATTCCTCGATATCTCAAATTCCTCGATATCTCAAATTACTTGTTAGATGAACTTTCGTTAGATTCTTTATATGACCTTAGGTGATGTGTCAATTTATATGATCAAACTCCCTACAAACTGACCCCCCCCCTCCCCCCATCTAAAACTAGGTTAGCAAAACATCAGTATGTTCGGTTCACATTTCAGTGTTCATAAACCGTTCATATCGTGTTACATCCCTTCAGAGCCTGTTTATATTGCTCGTATAGTCTCAAGATCAATGAAAACACTGAATACAATAACGAAGACAGGTAACTGTACTGCAATTTTCGCCTACTTAGAGCATATTTACTGACACATAGTTATGGTTTTGACGGAGCGTAAAGATGAACATGGGCTTGCTGTAGATGAGAACAGACTGTGAGAATATTTGTAGAAAAAAGTAAATGTGTAGGTGTTTTGCGAGTTTATACCCAAAATGTACTTTGTAAACATGTGATGAGATTCATACACCATACTGAAATTGTCCTACCCCTAAACTATCACTATCAAAGCATGTTGTCAGGATCCTGTATGGAACTTTCTTGTTTCAACCAACACTATAGACTATTACCAAGATTGATCATCGTTCAAAGAGAAGTTTGTGTCGAAACTCTTCTGTATGCTGTTTACCCGCTTACACCTCGTGTATAGTATAGCTCCCGTTTTAATTCAATGTAACTATTGGCTACAATTCTACACTCCAATTTGTATCACAATTTACAGTTTTATAGTTTCGTTTCTATCCGCTACATTTCACGCCTTTCTTAACTCTCGTCTATATATAGGCCACCCATTGATTACAGTTTAGTTTAGAAAAATACGTGACTTTACAAGTTTTTAGTCCATAAATCAGGATTTTATTGCCGTTTTTCAAAATCCCGGACCAGTTCAGATATATTTTATGTGTGAAACGAGAAATGGTGAGAGCCACTTTGAGTAACGGTATAGCAAACTTAACGTTGTGTAGCTAACCACTTTGTAACACAACACAACTGTCCGTTAAGGGTATGTTTTGTTCTGTTCCGTGGCAACCAAATCTCAACTGTTAAAACATGTCTAAATTCAACAAAATCTTGAAAGTAAGTTCATATATATAGACCCCACATTTCCAAGCTGCAAGGTCTTATCTCAGAATGGTATAAGCTACCTGTCTATAACTAAGCAAAGAACAAAGGAATCAAGGTTCGTCTCTTTCAATCTGTAAATCCGTTCAAGTCAGCAATCCGGTCCTTTTAGTGCAGTTCGTCGTATGCTCTACAGTTGACACAATCAACGTCCAAAGTGGTGGCTGTAAACATACATCAACCGACTCATGAAACAGAAATACACCAACATACTACAGCATACATCCCCCTTTACGCCTACTCCTACCAGCATTTCACAGTATAGTTAATTTCAGGTACAACAAGTTATGTTTAACATTTTATATGATCTAGTTAAATGTCGATATTGATGGTGTTACCATTGTGTGAATTTACGTGGTTTGTAACATAATTGTACTAAATCAATCCTCAACATCAATGTGTGTTGCAACTACATACATTTGTTAAATTTATTCAAACAGAAGGGATCCGGAGACAATAACATTTTAAACCCGTTGCATACTTTTACGAAAGTTTGGTCTCTTTCTGTGTTCTTAGCACCGCCATCAACGTGTCAATTTCTTATTAACAGCAGCGTCCTTGTAACCCACTATCAACACCACGACAACCACTATCATCATCGACAACAACATCAGCATAACCCGCAGCGTTTCCTACAGGATTTCGTCGGTATTGCATTCGAGACCTAATTACTATCAAAATCGTTTGAAGATACTGTTTTCGTAAATACGTTTCACACGGCTTACTATACAGAATCATCATCTGTCTCGCTTTGTTCTGGGTGATCAGTCATACATGTTCCTTTATATACGAGAAATATCAGTCTCCAGGTGGTCAGATAGTATCATCAAATTGTAAACAAACACCGTAAGTTCATGGCATGGCCAATATTAAATGCACACCCCTATATGTTATTGGCAAGCAATGATTATATTGGGTTTGTGTAGGCTCAAATACGCTGCTTGAATGAAAATGGGATTACAATTCACCGTAAGCTTATTCTGACCGATACTGATTCAAGGTTTCGACGATACAAAAAGGCTATCATATACCGCAAAATTTAAAGGTAAGGCTTATAAATGTCTGACCCCACCCCCACAATACACAGGCTATTGGAATGTATGACTAAAATATAAAATAGTAGTTTAATGGTTTAAATTGTTAATCATAGCAGTGATTCAGAAGTATAACTGTCAGTTTGTCATGTTATACTGTGATGTGCCAATATTACATGTCTACTTTGCGTTTGGTACAGAGGTCTCTTTGTTATCGAAATACCATATTAAGTCACAATTGCAAGAGCCCATTTATTTACTTAACACAATGCGAGCTATGCCGAAGATGGCCGAGTTAGTTCGATTAATTAAATCACCGTTATGGGTTTTAATTAAGACTAATTGTATTACCTTTTTGAGCGAGCATGATTGGTTTTGTTTAACACATTTACAAAATAATACTAACAGACATCAATTTAATGTTTGCAAAATAAGTTACGCTACATGATTACGGTTATTGTCGAAGTTTACAAATTATGCCGCAAATTGCCGAGTGCTGACAAATGTATCGCGGAAATTAACGAATAAGTACGATTGAATATTTCAGTGTTGACTTTTAACCTAGCCAAGTATCAATCAAGTTGTAGACTATCCAATGTGATAGCTTTAACTTGATACCCATATTGGTATTATTTACACAACAGGTGTGTCTAGTTATAATGGTTATGTTTTGTAAATCTTCAATGGACATGGTAATCCCACTTTTGTATCCAGGTCATAATATTTATAGTTCTTAAATCAACAACGAACCCTTTTCGCTCAGAGCAGAACCATTAGATGTCTAGTCAGTTTAAAATTATAATTCCCTATTTGCCAGTTCATTCATGCAGAAATAAAACCTATTTGTACCTTTGCACTTGTACGCAGACATTCTCCAGCTGTACATATGTACTTTACTTTCATAGTCTCAATACATTCCGTGTTAACATGTCCAAGTGTAGATTTATGCAGTCAATGTTCGCTGAAAATACAAACTGTCTCTGTGATGTGTGTAGTTTAAGTTTGATAGTTTACAATGCCTTGAAATGTACAAATATTTCGAAGCAACAATAGAGAATGCCAAAGCACACACAAGTAGCAGATTTAAATCGTGGGGACTTTTTTACATTCAAAACTATACAAAGAAAATGTCAAACTGTTTCTTCCTACCACATATGTTACATTGAATAAGTGTCTGTCAGAGAAGCGAGTACCCATGCCATGATGGTTTGATTCTCGACTGCCATGGTGTTAATCAGTTTAACAAAAAATACCTTTGTTGCATGTTTTCTAAATTTTTACTGACCTGATAAAATTCCATTCCAAGCACATTGTTACCTAGCATTTTCTTTCTCCCACGTAGCAATCTATATCGCCTATTTATATACATTATAGGTGTGTTAAATAAGAAATGTTTCAATTGTTGCCATTCAGTGCCTCTAGTATATATTGTACAATATGAGCCAGGTTGTACACTATGAGCCAGGTTGTACACTATGAGCCAGGTTGTACACTATGAGCCAGGTGGTACACTATGAGCCAGGTTGTACACTATGAGCCAGGTTGTACACTATGAGCCAGGTTGTACATTATGAGCCATGTTGTACACTATGAGCCAGGTTGTACACTATGAGCCAGGTTGTACATTGCATGTTACAGTTGTACACTATGAGCCAGGTTGTACATTACATGTTACAGTTGCACACTATGAGCCAGGTTGTACACTATGAGCCAGGTTGTACACTATGAACCAGGTTGTACACTATGAGCCAGGTTGTACACTATGAGCCAGGTTGTACACTATGAGCCAGGTTGTACACTATGAGC
>ENA-OREC01000721-OREC01000721.1-marine-metagenome-genome-assembly--contig:-NODE-721-length-14318-cov-12.975142_pt1 | contig 14318 bp, 2 predicted proteins | sample MGYA00248626_ERZ508543 | MGnify/ENA primary metagenome ERZ508543 (study PRJEB26211, sample SAMN05518279) | marine metagenome | isolation source: Puget Sound, Washington, USA | host: Bankia setacea... | reverse complement strand
TATGTTTACATTCAATCACAGTGAGTGAGTGACTTATGTTTACATTCAATCACAGTGAGTGAGTGACTTATGTTTACATTCAATCACAGAGAATGAGTGACTTATGTTTACATTATACTTTCAATTTTACGTGTTAATCACACTTCCTATTGTTGTATGTCGTGTATTTTGGGCTGGAGGCCTTTCATTACAATTATATTGAATAAATCTTGAAAATCTTGAAACCTATGATGTGCAATGAGTATAACTTTGTCTTAAAATAAAGGGTCTGAGAACTGCTGAATCTTTAAAAACTTAATCAATCATGTAGTGCCAAGAAGATTTTTACATACATATTAAAGTAAAAGCTCAATTTTCACTTGTTCAATGGAAATGTAGCTTCATTAAAATTTCTATATCAGCGCTTTTCATACAGTGAATGTAAGGAGAGTGTATATTAGCTACAATGTCTAGATTTCACTGTGCATGGTGGATTAAACAGTACTTGTGTACAGAAAGCTAACTGTGCATGATGGATTAAACAGTACTTGTGTACAGAAAGCTAACTGTGAATGATGGATTAAACAATACTTGTGTACAGAAAGCTAACTGTGCATGATGGATTAAACAGTACTTCTGTACAGAAAGCTAACTGTGAATGATGGATTAAACAGTACTTCTATACAGAAAGCTAACCAAATTATTTTTTATTTGATTGTGAAACAAGCAATATTGCTGCTATTTGAATAACACTTGAATCTGTTCCTGTAAAGAAACCAGTACTGAGCAATGAGAGTAGTTTCTTGCAAAAGGAAATGACTGCCCGTTGATGGAGCTTGAACTCATGCCTGACAGACATCCACGGAGTCAGATGTGCTAACCACTGCACCATGTCGTCCCACATAAAATCCATTAAGTGAAGCGTGTAGATATAGAGAAGCTAACTTACCAGCACTAGGAGTGTCTCCACCTGAGGCTACTGAAAGTATACAAGTGTTGTACAGTAAAGTTGGGCTGTTAAAACCATTCTCCAGAACTTATTTTGCAATAACTCAACAAAGTTGTAAGAATTTGAAAGGGAAGAACTGCAAACATAATAAATAATTTATTAACATTTATTAAGCTGACTTATATAACCTATTGGAAGATGTTTATAACTCTGATTGATCTCCTTTGTGTGTGATTATCTATTGGGGGAAAAGTCTGTTTGTTACCTGGTAATTCCTCAGTAGTAGATATAGGTTCTAGAGGTTCATTTCTCTCCTGTCTCTCTAATAGAATCTGTACCAAGTCCTCTGTTTTATAGTTCAACTCGCGTGTGTTTTTGTCTACAATACATTGATAACAAGTCTTTACTCATGTACATCATAGCAGAAGGATTAGTTGATACTTCATATGCAAACTGTACTGTACTACACAATATTAAAAATTCCTTTGTCATGCATATACAAGTACCACAAACACAATAATACCTCCGATATACGAGGGTTGTCCTACTTAATCGTAGACTTTACTCATTTCTAATAAACAATGAACACGTTTTTTAAAAATTTCACTGACCTTTAATTCCACACCTTGTGCAAATATACACAAAATTACACTACACAACAACAAAAAATAATGATTCTACAAAACATTTAATAACACCATGCATACAGGAGCGGCGCAAGCCGACGTCACACCTTCGGCGGTAAACGTCATAATAATGTCTAGAACAAAACAACACACCATTTCCTTAAGGTGATGAATAACTTTTATAAAAGTTTCAAACATTCAATCGAATTCAACGAGCGTTCACTAGTGACATACTCAAGTCCGATGTTAGGGTGTGTTGTTCTCTATATTTACTAATACCGGCCATCCCAGCAATTTCTCGATTTTCACTATTCTGCAAGTCTTATTCTTCGGCCATTCACAATATTTATTAACTGTGTTACCGTCGCTAAATGTACCATGCCGAGTATATGCAAGTGCTCTTGAAACATTCTCGTAACGTTCTGTTGATTTCAATTGGCAAAACGTCAATCCGGATGGAAAACAAACTTTAATAAACTTGCATGCATTTTTGTAGACAGATTTTTGGACTGCGCCGGCCAGGTGTACTTGTGTATATAAAAAAGTATATCCACACTGAATAAAACAATAGAGTTTCAGTTTTTATTGGTTTTATCTTGATTAAGTTAGATGCAAAATATTATTATAATGTTAAGCCATATAAATCTTTTATAAAAAGAGTCTACAATTTAGTGGGACAGCCCTCGTATTACTGAGCTATGCTGATTTTGCACAGTGTGGGCTATATGGCTAAGTAAGTATCTTAATCATGAATAATCAATGAGGCAGTGTTAATTGTTCCACAAGGCGTCACTTTGCCAAAGTAATTGTGAATAACAACTGCCCAATATGACGTCATAGTTATTTAATTCAAATTGTAACAAGTAATTATATTTGAAATTGAGTTGTCTTCCTTGATTCATTAATAATCATGAAAACAAAAGTATGTACGACAGTTTTCTCACAACAAGTATGAAGCGTAAAGGACAATAAAACTTTGGTAGACGATGGTGCTTAAAAAGTAGCATCAGTATAGATTTCTGATCAGATTGGCTGGTAGATTTCTACATGTATAAAAAACACACACTTTCTTTTGGCAAATCACAAATGAATGATTTTCTTTAAAAGCATATGTTTGATATATCAGAGAGTGAGAAATAATCATTACTTGTATGGAATCAACCAAGACTGTTCAGATTGTGTACATACAAGACTAAAGACTTTAATAAAATGCAAACTTACGTATCCCATTAAACTCATGTACAGCCAATAGAACAGATGCTTCAGAATAGCCCATGCCCATCACTTGTTTCGCAGCATCAGTTTTAAGTGGATCTGAAATCAAATAAAACTCGCTACTATGTCCACTTCATATAAAGATTGGTATGTTATTAAGACAACCCTAAACTAGGTCCCAATCAGCTCATTTCAATGTAATTGGGTTTTACTTATCAGACCAATCGCTATCAAGGCATACTTTAGTCGGTGTGTGGGTGTTTTTTATTGCATTAATTTACAGTACATCATAGTGCATTTAGAACATACCCTATTTGACGGATGGCACAGGCACAGTGATTCAAGGCTAATGACAGATCTCTGCATAGCAGATAAGTTATGTTAGACCAGATTCTTACATTTCTGATTCTCTCTATAATAAACCTTACCAGATAAAGGTAAAAACAACAGTACTAGCCCCAAAAATCTGACAATTATTCTTATTCTGAATCAATATGACTTGTTTGTATCCAAAATAGGATACATAGATTTCGTTCCATTATCCGGAAAACTGACTCTCGAAATTGAATATAAAGACATGAAACAAACACAGTATGTTGATAAAACAAGTTTAACTCTTAATCCTTTTAAAATTTCGATTAAGAAAACTTGTTTTTATGGCTAATAAAAACGGCTTGGTAAAGACGATTTGTCACCTATTTTCGCGACGTCGCCATCATTACATAATCGCCGTTTTGAGAACGTTTTATTCATCAAGCTGAAATGTGGTACTAAGTTAAATGTTTGTGATGAAACAAATGAATCATATTTTGAAGGCATACTAATATAATAATTACAACGTCCCCGAGGTAATCAGATTGAGTCGGACATACACTTACAGACTTTATAAACTTTGTTAACAAAATGGAACGCACGATACAAAACTTTGAAAATTGAAAATTCAGTTTTATATATGGGCTATCGTGTTCACTCCCTTAATGAATGACTTAATAAAACTTAATTAACTTTAGCCTGGGTAACTACGGCAATTTTCACACGCGGCGAGAAGAAAATAATTTTGTGCCGTAAACTTCAGTGATACTTTGATGTTTTGAAGGGTAGATTTAGTTGTCTGAAATATTAGTGATGGAAAAAGTCTTCGTTGTTATGCTTTGTTATCGTCCTATCCAAAGATTGAGTGACGATCGCAGTATTAATCTAAATCTTTCCGAGCCTGTGCGTTTTTCGCGGGGAAAAATTGCACTTGCCTTTTGCAACAATAGGAAGAATCGAGCACATTGAATACAAATTATACAGATATGTGGCGCAAAAAATGATCGACACCTGGTCACATTCTTAAAAAAATCTTGCTCAAGTAAACAACGGGAGCCTTTGATGGGGCTCGAACTCACAACTGACAGTTATTTGTCTGTCTTTTTTTGTCTTGATAATTCTTTGCTAATTACTTTAATTCTCGACAAGCCCCTGTACTTTCAAATGATACCCAATCTACAGTATGTAAGTTTGACTGCACCTACCTATGTCTTCATATGTCAAGTTTGCATTGCCAAGAATTTCTGTTGGTTCCTGGAATGTCGAAAGTAAATATCAATGACAAATTTGTTCTTTACCATATGTACTGTTTAAAGGTATCACTTCACATACATGCAGGACAAACATTCCAAATGCAAACATTTAATCAAGGATTGTATATAAAACTAATACAACTTAATCATAAAGAAGATTAGTATGAATATTTAGTTTATAGTTGATATTAAAGATGCTTGGACTTATGTTAGTTATTCATTGCATCAAAATATGACTGATTTCTTTACCACAATTAATGACCTCCACTGAACTTCCTAAACAGACCCTCAGTAACTCAATGTCTAGTTTATAAAATAAAAATGTTTACTACCAATCTCTTACAATGTAATGATAGGCTTGCAATAACTGTGCAGACTTCCCGAAAGCTGTTGGGTCCCACAGACATGACCGGCAAATTTTGATCCAAAAAACAAACACATTCATATTTGGCTGTACAAATTTTAGGAAATCAAGTGTTGACGATCATGAAACATGTAAATCTCACCAGAAAGCTCATGATTTCATAGTTGGGAAATAGAAGTCTGATGAAGAAAATATCAACTCAGAAGCTGGTAGGGCCCTTGACAAACTTAAGTCAGCAGAAAAGAGCAGATTGTTGCATCTATTTAGGCATGCACATGCCATTGCCAAGAAAGATGTTTTACTTTGTTTTTGTTCCATCTGTTTCGGTCTGACAGATTTTCTTTCGCTCTGACAGATTTTCTTTCGGTCTGACAGATTTTCTTTCGGTCTGACAGATTTTCTTTCGGTCTGACAGATTTTCTTTCGGTCTGACAGATTTTGTGTCTTGTCAGACCAAATGTCTGACACGTTTTTGTAACTTTTGGAAAGTCTGCAGACTGCGTGTCTGTGTTAACTGTTTACACAAGATCTAGTAGCATGAAGAGATAATTGGTTTAAATTAAGAAGTTCCTTCTGAAATTACTTGGTACATATTATTTGGAAACATTTCTTTAACAACTCACAAAGGTTTACATGTTGTTAAAGAAAATACAAAAGAAGTGTTTTCTAACTGCAGTGACTGTGTCAGAGGTTTGAAGCATAGCTCCACAAACAGCTGCCAGCCAAGAATTAACAAATAAAACATGGCTTTGAGGGCAATATGCAAGTTCACAGACTAGACATTCTGAGCTTGAATGGTATATAGCCTGAAGTAAAGAATGTCTAGTGAAAGTTTAAACATAACATCAATATATGATATATAGGTCAATAAAAAATCTAACGTTACAACAGCTTTGGAAGAATAAAAAGTCAAGATGAAATTGGAGTGAAACACCTTTTTGAGACAACAATCTTACCTCTTCTATCGCTGCCTGGGCTACAGCTGCCTGCACGTTTCTCACATACTCTAGGCCTTTGGTATCTAGCACATAGCGACAATGGGGAAACCAGCGTGCATGTTCCAGCCACGGGGAATCATCAACATCCCATCTTTGTAGGCCTCCATCACAAGCAAAACATCGACACAGATCATTGGTACCTGGCAAATGGAAGTAAATGAAAGATAAGTTTATTTAGTTGGTTTTATCAAAAACTCAAGATATAGCACTTTACATTATTTAGTAAGCCTTAAATACCAAAAGGGTTAATATATATCAATAATACATCAAACTCCTACCAAAGTACTGGTCAGTTCAATTGCTTGGAGACACATACAGCAAAAACAGGTATACATAGTTACACAAATCATTTGAAGGGAACATTACATTTACACCGCAAAAACACAATCGATTAAATTTGCAGTTTGTACATTCCACAACGTGTAATTATTCTAAACAAACCAGGCGGTAGATTCACATAAAAAAATGGCGGACTGTTGAAAGCATGGACATCGCAGAGAATAACTTGTAAAAAGGTCAGTTTTGTTCTATTATAATTTAATTTAATACGTTTATTTTCCGCATCCTGTTAAGTAATCTAGCTAAGTGAACTTGAAGTTTATCTTCCTGTTGCACTAAACAATATCTTGTTCAGTGGTTTTGATTTCGAGGGAAAAGAGGTTTATCTGTAAAGGATACCCAGTAAAGTTAGTCTTCATTGTACTTTACCAGTTAACTTATCTCATGTGGTTCAGGTGGTTGCATTAATTAGCAAATTCAAAACAACCAGAGGCATAGCTACATGTAGGGCTTCGGCTTATAACTTTTAGAAAAGATGATAATCATAAATGACCCAAAATTGAAATAAAATGTGGAGGCTATGGGGTAATGAAAGAGCTGTGATGTGGTTGGTGTAGCAATTTACAACTTTCATCTTCTACTTTACTAAAGAAAAACAAGGTCCTCCAAAGGAGGCTATATCTACCACCGAAATTTCAATGTATACATAAGTTATGACGCAGACACAGGCATGTGGACAGACCTTATTAAAATATGTCTTGTGTGACCTTGACCTTTGAGGTATGGACCCGAGTCAAGATCACTACACATCCTCTCAATGAGGACAACATTAGTACCAAATTATATGGTTATGCATCAAGTAAGTTATAGCCTGGACAAGAAATGATATGGACAGACAGACAGATGGACTGACAGACAGACACGTAAAGTGCATTCCCATAATCCCCTTCTCACTATGTAGTGCAGGATTAATTATAAACTAAAATATGAGTTACCGTTTGTATATCGGCTCATTAACAACGGTTTGGAGTTCTGATGTTTAGGAATTTACCCAAGTGGTTAATACCAAGCATCAGAACGACAAACCGTTGTTAATGAGCCGATATATGACAGTATTTTATATTTTATCTTGATTCTAAGATGATCAACAACGAATTAAGAAAGTATATGCGGTTGTTACTTTTTAGTGCATGCATATACCAGGTTTACCGTTGTATATCTGCTAATTAACAATGGTAATTTTGTTCTTTGTCTATACAGACAAAAAAGCTGATCATGTTAGAGTTACAAATAATCATGACTTTGAACTTGAAAGAAACCCCTTTTGTATCTTACAAAATTGACCACAATCTGAAAAGAAAACTTCCTCAATTCCCAATGTTTTGTCTATCTTTTATTTTTTTCTGTACCAAAGTAATCAGAAATTCAAAAGAAGCTCCAAAGGAATGCAGCATTTGTTGTCATTATAAGTTTTGTTTAAATACATGAAGTTCTGTAACATCTATGAATATAAATCTTGGTTAACACTTGAATATGTTACTTGTTGTGCTAGGGTTTACAAATAAGACAATTAATTTGATTAAAAATATTTCAGAATTCAGCATATGTTAATTGTTCCATATTTTAAGAAAATCTAAATAATTTGACAACAATTTTGAAAGATACTCTTTTAAAGAAATTGCTACACAGGTTGTTCATTAGTTCAGGTAGTTTTTCATTTCAAATGTATGTTTTCTACGACAAATAATTCCTTCCAAAATGTGCACCTAGTAAACCTGTTTCAAGAAAGTTGCAAACAGGACAACGAGCTTATATTGATGAATAATCCACTGATAAACTATAAACAGCTGTACAGGGTGAGTTGAACTTAGAAGCAGTAAAGTTACCTGTGTAGTATAAGCCAGCTTCAGACAGTTCCTCAGGTCGTTGTCCAGTGTCCCGTGGCCACTTCTTAAATGTTTCCATCCGGGCTATTACAGTCTGCAAGTCTGGTCGTTTGTAATATCCACCTCTTGATGCAGCCTCTATTATAAACAATTAAAGAGACTAACATTAACAATTCATGTCACAGGCAGTATATGCAATTTACTTTGTCACTCTAAAACGACTAAACCCAAACCTAGCTAAGCAATCATATACATTCAACAGCACTCAATTTGTAGTTGTGTTTTAGATTGGACTTCATCACAAGGTTTGCAACTTTTATTTCCTTTTTTTAAACAGTTTATATTGTCATAAATATAAATATATAAATTAATTGCAGAGTCATAGCCAGTAAACAGAAAATAACAAAAAAGAAACTTCAGTCGTGTAGAATAGGCTTTACTGTCCTGTTATTTTGATATTTGCGACGATATATACATTTTTTAATCACAGCAAATGGTTTTAACAGCATCGGCTAATGCTGTACGTTCATTCTCCAGATAGTGGACTAAATAGGAAAAGAATGTGTCTCCGATTAAAGATTTGCTAAATATCACTAACAGTGACATTTAAACGTTTTTCTATAGTACCATGGTACAACATCAGTGTAGGTATTAACCAAATTGCCCCTTCAAACAACTAAAAACAGATTGTACGGCATCATGAACCCAGTATAAGCCAAATGTGGCTGTCGGCGATCAATGACACATGAAACATGTTTAGATTGTTTTCTAGGTTAATTAAATGTTTTACATATACTTTATATATATAGTTAAGTATATTTGTCAGTTTGGTCAAATGTTGGCACTGCAATACTTTTAATACTTGGAATGGGCAGTTTCAACATTTACCGCCAGAAACGTTACCTTCTTTTTAACTAACTGCGTATTCCCAACTAAAATAAGGGAGATCACTTGTTACTTGTATATATTTAAACAGGTATAGGGGCGAGTTATATAGAAAGGTGAGCAAATCAACGACAGAACACATGTGTTTAATATTTTTTCTTCATAAAACTAAAAAAACACAGAAAAGTTACAGTGCAACAGATACCTTACATCATGTATTGAATTGTGGTTTTAAGACGGAGGTTTAGACATGGCATTATGTTAAGAACTTTATTTACGTCATAAGTGACGTTTTATGAAGACGCCATAAATTGATGTCCCTATGGCTATTTTGGGAAATGGTATTGTCCATTTTTTGTTTGTATATTTTTGAGGGTAGTCATTTTCAACGGTATGCACTTCCCTTTTCTGATTAGAATGTAAAGCTGTATTAATCGTTCTAGAATAAAAAACGGCTTTGATTTAGTTCTAAAACATACATGTTTGCGAATCAAGTAGAAACAAAATAGATTAAAACACAATGTTCTGTGGTAACGTATCTGTCAAAATAAGGTAACGTATCTGTGTTCTAATACACAAGTTATTTTTAATGACTTTGATAAAGTTATTTATCAAGAGTGTAAACACAAATTGCCCTGAACATTATAGAAAGCAAAGGTATGTGATGTAAGGCTACTAAAACTGTGAAATAGAAGAAATATCGTTAAAAATACAAAAGCAAATACTGCCTATCACTTCTACTTACGTGAGGATTATGACGTGGTAGCAGAGACAATAAAAATAAGCGAACCAAATAACAAATGATAATTGGTGCTGAGCGCACACATGAAAATGGCTGTTTAATAACTAGAAAAAAAACACGATTATGTGAAAACATAATCATTGGTACAAATTGATAAACAATATCAACATGGTAGAGAGCTGGCAACGAACTGTAACCACACAAGGCAGTCCAAAGGACGGCTATATCCCCGCTGAAGCGTCAATGCATAAGTAAGTTATCGCGCGGATACAAACATTTATACTCTGACCTATAAATGTATTGCATGACCTTGACCTTTGAAGTATGTACCCGAGTCAATGTCACTGCACGTCTCAAATAGGAAAACATTAGAACCAAGTTGTATGGTATTCCATCAATACACAAGACAGTTTTCCCTGTAATTTCTTGGTCTGCTGGTTAATGACAGTTTTAACAGTTCTGTAAAGTTCCAACACTGGTCAACATGATTTTAACTTCCAAAATTCTCCCGTTATGACATTGTTTAAACCTTCAAGGGACTAAACTTTGCTGCAGTAGTTTCAATTGATGAAAAGAGTTTAACAGCTAACCCGTTAAACATATCGTGAATTCCATGTGCTTATCATTGCAGATATGGTAACAATTTGATGCACTAATTGCTTACCTTGTCTCTGACCATTTCTTATCTGTATATTCTCCTGAAAACAGAAAGAAACAAATAACTTAGCTAACGCAAACAGATAAAAGATACATTTCGTATATATTTCTCAAGTTTACAATATACACATACTACAATACTGTCTTTGGTTCTAGGTTAAGCATATCAGATGTCATAGTCACTGTCGCTAGCTATACATACTTGTATTTCTTGAAATCTTAATGCTGGAAAGGTTTACACTATTTTCAAGTTAAATTACAACCATCTCTGTAATGTTGAGTCTTTATGTTAGAAACCATGGATGGTTTTATGGTGAGGGAACAAAAACTATTTACTAAAAACTAAGCCCTGAACAAATGATATATTGAGGAAATGATTAACTGCAAGTTTAAGAAGTAGAGTAAATATAGGGTAAACTGTAGAGAGCAATCTCAGTTACAAGGATAAACGACTATTAAAAAACGTATATTAACAAGAAAAGTAAGATTACATGGCTGTTAATACTATTCTAGCGTAGACAATGGATTATTGTGCATCGGTAGATCATTGGCTGTGGCTCGGTAATTGGTTTACACCATACATAATTGTGAAATCAGAAACAAGGTTACAATGCGCGCATGTGTTAGATAATATTATGAGGTATACCTTGTATGTGTTGAGCAGGTTTACTCCCAGTAGAAGCTTTAGGTAGTAGCAGTCACAGGAATGTTGGATGTGTTCAACTAGTGGATCATCTGTGTTTACCCAGTCCTTCAAACCAATACCACAGAAGTAACATCTCACCAGATCACCATTACCTACAATATGGTTTGTATAAACACAAATGTATCAATTGAAAGCTTTAACATCTGCCTGCCATGCTCTAGCAGTGTTGTACTTTGAAATGATTTCAGTTTAGCTGTATACTGTGGAATCTTTATCAATATGTCGACCCCTGGGTTTTAAAAGGTGGCAAGTCCTTTAAACTAAATAACTTCTGATCTTTTAATTCCGAAAAGTCAATGTATCTTTGTGAATTGGTTTGTGATAAATTTGAAGGAACAGCTGAACTACTCATTCATCAATAGCGAATGCAATTAGTTATTATTAATTTTCTTCTCACATAAAAAAGAATAGAAATGTTTAACCAATTAAATTTTAAGAAAAGACCCTTTTATGCTTGACAATAACTTATTAACTAGAACTTGTATCTAGAAAGGTGGTTAGTACTGCACCAGTATAGAAAAATCCATTGACAGCCAGTTTGGCAGGTTTCTGTTTATCTGTCGGCCAGCCAATAGTGAAGGATTTTAACCTAGCATCATATTCTGAATACCGGACATGCTTTGGTGGCAGTACAGGCGCAGGTAATGGTGAATGGTTTCCTTTCAGTCGTGTTTGCAATACTCTCTCATATATCAGAGACTTAGTTACACTGGTTGTGGGTGTAACATTAGACCATCCATGGAAAGCAGAGATACCAGATGTTACTTGCATTTCTGGTTGACGGTTGCTATCTGTGGCTTCAGAAGGTTGGCTGAGAGGTGTTGTTCTAGTAGGTTCTGAAGGTTCTAGACTGAGACCGTTTGTAACAGTGATTTCCTGTGAAGTCCCTGATGTAGTATTACCAGTGGCTGCTGGAGGTCTACGAGGTCCTTTCTTTCTTCTTGCTGGATAAACACAGGCTTCAGCTATGTCTAAATGTTGGAAACCTTTGAGGATATCTTTATCAAGTTTGTGTAACTTACTTGTGACATCATCAAGGTCAAAAGATCTAGCCAGGAAATCTTTTTTGTCTTTTTCAAGACACTGGTCTAAGAAGAACTGATCTATTGTCATTTCCATCAAAGTTTGGTTTGATTTCTTTTGAGTTCTTTCTTTCTTTTTATTTTTTTTCTTGTACCGCTTTGATTTGTTCCTGTTTCTTTTTCCGTTGTGTCGTAGATGACTTTCTTTGATCACTTTGAGAGTAGGTATAGGGCTCTCCATCTGTACTGCTGGTTTTGTCATGTGTGCATGGCGAAGTTTACAAAAGGATCGATGCATCTGAAACACTTTGTTTTCAAACTTGTTATTTTTGTTCAACTCCTTCAAGACAGTGACTGGGTCCAGGACAGCTTCACATGTAGTTCTTAATGACAACACAATTTCTTCATAGCTCCATAGATATTGCTGTATTTTACTAGCAAAATGAGCAGTAGCCATATACTGGTTCACATCATCAAGCACTCTGCATTTGAGTGGATCGTTTTCCATGGCTCCCTCAGATTCATCATCTCTGATTCCTTTAACATTCTGCACAGCCTCAGACTCACTACATACTAGTTTCTCTATCTGTTCCTCTTTCACATGCTCTGATGCTTGGTTTCTCATACCAGCTCTTAAACTAACTACAGAGTCATTTGGAGGCAAAGCTTTCTGTTTCTGAACATTTGATTTTCTTATTACAGACTTTAACTTTGTGTTGCAGTTCTTGTGTATGTTGTACGTCTTTTGCCTCCATTGTTTAACGTTTTGTAAAATGCTATTTGCATCAGCCTGTGTAGCATGTTCCGATTCTAAGTAGGCAGTAGCTTTTTCTTGGTCAAACAAAATGAACACCCCATGCTTGGTAAGAACCTTCTCATTTAAGTCATCTTCCTTCACAATGGAGCATGCAGCAGAGAGTTTCAAGACAATGCTCTCATCATAATTACGGAACACTTGAACTTTTCTCCCCCAGTAGTTTGTTGTTATATGAAGTAAACGTCTGCACGCTGGTTTAAATCTGGATAGAATTGAGACAAGGGGGCCTGTCAATTTAAAATTAATGACATATCCAGCTTCAACCCCATTGTCAGATATCCCCCCAAATGGCTTGGCCATATCTCTGCTTTATCCTAGCTTTTGAATATCAATCTGGAAAGAGACATGGTAAATCATCACAATATGTATATGAATAACTGTTGTTGGTTTTCCTCGATCAATGGAGTCAGAAAATGTGTGAACCAGGTAATATATTAATTAGTCCAAGCAATGAGACACCTTAGGGTTTAAATCTTTAGCTTGCCATTTCCGATGTCCAACATCACACATGTTACAGGATAATTCTTCACAGACAATCTGGCATTAGTGATATTCTTTAATGTGTCAAATGCATTTGCCCAACATAAAACATATCACAAATGCAAAAGGTTTTCTACAAACAACAAGTTACAGGACTAAGCTAGCTACAATAATGCGCATCAGGGATCTTGATTTTTTGTTATGAATCCCAGTCTGTCAAGTCCAAAATTAGTCAAAAGACTCGTTGAAGGCCATTTAGGTGGACTTAGGACTAACAAGAAACAACCAAATTCGTTACCACCCCTTCTTCTTCTTGAGTACATTATCCTCTCTGGAGCATTTTCATACTGTGGTGAGGTATTATTTACAGGTGAGGCAGAGTGAGGTTAAAAACATGCTGTGGTGTACTCAAAATGCCAGGGTGGCAACCCTTGCCTTGAAAGTGTCCAAGGTGGGGCTGGTGACTACTACTTGTGGGATCTTGTGGGAGTCTTATGGTAGACGGGAGTAGGATCGGCTCAAAATGTCTGTTCGACAGAATGGGATCATGCATCCAAGTTGATGGCCTTTTGTAGTCACAGAAGAAGGTTGAAGGAATGGCAACTAATTGATTGGTAATGCGATACAGCATAAGAAGCTCGGATAGTTGTTGGAGGTGTTGAAAATGTTGAATTACTGGGGAATAAATATATCCAAAAGATATTCATGCTTAAATCCAAAAACATAAATTATCACTATTCTTACCGGATTTCGTCCATTATTTAGTAAGTTTTCAGATATCCTAATATCATACTACGTTTATTAAGCTGCTTGTATAAACTAGCTGATCTATATAGTGTACTTCTTAATTAACTCATACATGTAAATAATTACAATACGTTTATATATGCTCAATGAATATGTCTACAGTACAGTGTATAATGTATTCGGTAGTTTTGGAATTTATATATCAATAACTGTTATGTTTTTGTTTTTGCAATGTCCCCTCCGGGATCATCATCATCATCATCTTAAGTGAATGCATCACTCTGCAAGGAGTATATTCACAATTATTGAATAAACTTATTCTATCTATCTATCTTCCAATAATGTCAAACCCCTGTTGGGGACCTAGACATATGCGCATCAAGCTGCAGGAATATTAGTAA
>ENA-OREC01000720-OREC01000720.1-marine-metagenome-genome-assembly--contig:-NODE-720-length-14319-cov-12.767589_pt1 | contig 14319 bp, 4 predicted proteins | sample MGYA00248626_ERZ508543 | MGnify/ENA primary metagenome ERZ508543 (study PRJEB26211, sample SAMN05518279) | marine metagenome | isolation source: Puget Sound, Washington, USA | host: Bankia setacea... | reverse complement strand
GAACTACAAGATAAGCTGTAGTCAGACTAAGTGCTGTATCGATTGCATACCCACTACATTATACACAGTTAGTTACATGTACGTTAGAACTACAAGATAAGCTGTAGTCAGACTAAGTGCTGTATCGATTGCATACCCACTACATTATACACAGTTAGTTACAAGTACTTTAAGCTCGTCTAATGCTATGTAAATTGTTATCAATACATTTACTTACACAACTCGGGGTCTATCTTTATATTGGAAAACAATCTACTAACAATACAGTTTAATATTATTTATCTAATACAACTTTCTTTATATTTGGACTTAATACTACTGCTATAAACAGGTTTACAAGTATGGTAAATTTGGAAATGTTAATGTCTGCAGAATTTTGCGATATTGGTTCTCAATGGTTTATTTGTGAGTTTTTTTTATTATAAATCCGCATGTCTTTATTTATTAGTGACTGTAAGTATTTATTATTTGTTATCTATTACATGATTAACTTCTTAATATATCCACAGCCTCCTTTTTACAAGTGATAGCAAACTTTAACATCTTGCAAATAATACCTAATTTAAAATAACTGGCTGTATAACAAGACTGGGTAAGGTCAACTACTGACTAAAGGTAACTAGAGATAGAAGGCAACCTAATCTAGACTTAGGACACTTCACAACATGCTAAATATGACTGATACAGACTATCAACATGTAGCAGGTATAAGTCGGCTTTTCAGGCAGGTCATATAAGGTGAAGATTAGTATGATACGTGTTTCTAAAATGTATCAATTTAATTAATACATGTAATTGATTGTAACGTTGGATCTCCGAAAATCATTCCCTATCAAACATTGAGATGTATAGGCCATTAACCGATGCCATTCTGATAACAGTTGACCCTGTATGAATGTTAAGTGTGTATAAATTCATTATCAAATCAGCTTGAGCACCAAAATATAGGTTGTATCATCAAATTATCTAGCTCTATTGACTGTATAATAACTTAGTATGCATTCATTAACATGAAAAATCTCTTACAACACGTTGAAGGACAGTGTAAAATAATATTATTTTAATTATGAGAAACTAATTATAATAAGAATATTAACTATCAAAGTTCACATTTTCCAAAAGAAAAAAACTTTGGTTACTGGTACTTTCACAAACGGTTTAACCACCAAATGAATGTCTTGTTTGACTGGCACAGTGCATGTTTAGAGTTTTGTGGGATGACCCTTGAAAGTTATGGCCTTTGTATGGAAACATAAGGGCCTACAGAACACCCCAAAAAATGAATTTACACATATCTGGCATTTGGTAAGGAATGAGGAGATCCAATGTCATTAATCGTTATGGAGATTGTTGCTAACAGCCCACTCTTTAAGTTGAAATGACGGCCATCTACAGACTGGGCAGAAATGGTTTTCCCTTGTCAGCCAGGCTAGAATACACTTGTCGTGGAATACGTGACGACAAGGCAATCCTCGCAGTAACACAAAGTCCTTATAGTTCTCCAGACAAATCACACACTGCGAATCTTCAAGATAACCAGGTGGTGTCTTATCATGGCTGTTTAAGTTATCAATAGTTTTAAATTTAGCGGAATGAGGTTGCCCGTTCCATGGATTCTCCACACTAGATCCATGATGCTGCCCTTCAAGTGGAATTTCCGAAGACTGATGAGCGTTTTCCTGGCTGTTCCCATAGGTTGGTCTCTGTGTCTGCGTGCAGCGACATTCACAACAATAATTACTATCCAAAAATGATGCTGCTAGTTGCTCATTGTATTCATTTTCTGTATCTAAATCATCATCGTTTGGCGTGTCTTTCGTATCAGATTGGCCTAGTTTTGAATAGCCAAGGCCTTGTTTACGCTCAGTGTTTTCGTTGTCTGTTTTCAAACTTTCTTGTTTAGCGCATTGACACAAACAGTCTGGTCCTTTGTAAACCCAAACTGGAAGAAACTTTATATACTCGTCTGAATTTACTGTTGTGACGTTTATGTACTCCTCAATATCATTTTGCCCGCCGAAAGAAGGGTTAAATATTTGGTCGAACGGTCGTAGCCTCATCATTTCCCAGCCGTTATGGTAATTTAGGGTTCGAAGATTTGAGAAATTCCACCAATCAGCTTCCTCTTCACTGTCGTCCTCGTCATTTCTCAGGAATCGGCAAATTGTGGAAACTATCACATTCACTGTAAACAAAACTGCAAGGGGAATTGACAAGCTCTGTGTGTAGGTAAGTATGTCCTTTCGTATACTAGAGAAGAAATTTGTCAACGTACACAATCGTAAAACTTTTAATCCAATCAGAGTTGAACGCTCGAATAATGGAAGTTGTAGTAAACCAAGTAACAGAATCCAAACAAGTAACAGAAGGATATTATACTTAAACATACAAAGAAGCAATTTAATCAAGCGACGCACGAAACCTCCTCGGGAAAGACTGAACTCAAAGCAAGCCGTTATGTTCATAAATATGATACTAACAATGAAGATGTCGTTCATGTTAGGATAAATTGACTTTAAGAACACTTCCATGGCTCTGAAATTCATGACCTCACCAGTTGCAAAGCCGTATAAGTAAGTTTTGTCTTTTGTTATGATAGCATACGCCGGTTGGGATTTCATATCTAGTTTTTGAGCAACGTTTTTTCCTCTTTCTGTGTTCAAATTTATGTGCCCGATTTTCACACGTCCAGGAAACTTGACGCTTAATGCAGAGAGGAATAAAGGGACACTACTTAGGGTGGAAAGAAACACGAGTCGAACGTCCGGGCTGAGTGAAGATGGAAAAGTTGACCAGTTTTGTAGCTGTATTTTGTCCTCTATGGTTTGTACTTGTTGATTGACCCGAGATTTAATCCAACTGAATAGACTGTTGATTCTGATTGGACCACTGTAGCTATAGATGGCCACATTTGCTTTACTCTTGTCATTCTCAGGAAGGGCCAGCACAAGGCGTGAGGTATACCATCCCTTTTTCGAACACAATCTGAAGAAAAAAAGAAACTCAATAGTTTTAGCAAGAATTTAAAGGAAACAAAAACAAACTACATACATTTAATAGATTGAGAACAGATGAATAACTTAAATGGCTTTCAGTGATGAGGTTAACATAACTATTTCATTTACGGCATACACAAGACAAGCAGAAGTTTTGATCTTGTACCTTGTACTTACCGGTAAACAAAAAAATATTTGGAAAAGAATATGCACTCAAAGCTGTACATAGTACTGTACATAACCAATTAAATTGTTAGTTATTCACCTATTTACATTTTAGAGTTCCCAAATCTTTTAAAAATAATTGACATTCTAGGAGAAAAACCTTATCAAGTTATGTCATTAAGAGTCTTCAACTTCTAACATAATAAATGATGTATACATGTGTTATATACTTTTATAAACATGTATCATTTCAGTCAGGAACTAGCTCTGTATATCATGTATCTTGGATTCAATGATGTACATGTATATAAATGAAATTTAGTTTGAAATTGTAAGCACTCTATACACATTTTCAAATGCTTATATCAGCCTATTCATTCAGGTAGAGCAGTTGTACATGTACACTACAAAATCAGGCTTCTTTACTGGTAGGTTGTATGTAAACATATCTCTTATCTGTTCAAACTAGGAAGTAGAACCATATCAGTGCCAGTGAATACAAGAAAATGATGTAATCACTTTATGTGTAGTCTTTAAAGGTAAACACATAACATTATATACAATCCTTCAACTTATGGAAACACCTTATGGATAGTTCCTTACTAGACAGTTGTTAAAATAAAAGTTAACTCTTGTAACAGTTCAAGTTGACAATCTTACAAACTAATTTACATGCATTATAGAGCAAATCAAGTTGCTACCAATTTTATAAACACATTTTAAGTAAATTTTCCTTTAAAGTGATCAAGTTATTGACATAGTTATAGTTGGCTTCTTTTCCTTTATACATTAAGGAACACTTGCAATAGATGAACCACTTACGTTACACGTTTCTGACAGTCAAACTTTCCAAGTCGCACTCCAAACTTGCCAACTTTATTCCGTATAGCGAGCCAGCTTGTGTCAGACAAGAGTGACCGTTCTTGGACTATAATCTCCACCAACCACATACTGTCTTTGGCATCCTCCACCTGCGTAAAAAATATTATAAACTGGTAAATGTCTTCTGGGTAAAACCAAACATCAGATTAAATCAATTACTTCAATTTTACATGTATATCCTTTTAAACCGGGAAGTAGAACAATTTAATTATACAAGTATAAATAGAAAAAAATCATATCACTTTTCAAATGATCTTTATGGATCTGTTTTTTTTTATATCTTTATAGATCTATATAATATACGATGACCGATTTACAACTGATATTCCTGACATCTAGAAATTGATAATACTCAATAATAATTACAAATTACGCTGTCCTGGACTTTTTCTCATATCTATAAATATCTATATACATGTATATATACATGTATATACACATGTATTAGAACTCACACCAAGTGACTGACTTAAAATCTAAAAAAATCAGTAATTGATTGCTCTGTAATTCATCTAATACTAAATTTAAATCAACTTCCGTATGTATAAACCATTATAATATAGATATGCTATTGTAAATATGTGAAATGTTTGTTTCTTGCATTGGGCCTACATGTACGTGGAGTTTGTCAATAAAATAGGGAAAAAATGAAATGATAACTGTAAATGCATGGGGTGAATGTACTAGGTTATATCTAATTCTTTGTATAATAGCATTAAGAATATTTTACATTCACCCCTCGAAGTATTCTATGAGATCAGTGTGAATGAAACAAGGTTTTTAGTATTTTACCTGTTCATAGAAGTCAATATCGCTGGTATAGTTTGTTATGTGAATGTTTTCTTCTAGACCTAACTGAGTGGCAGTTTCTAGTTCCTCATCATTCACTGGTCCTGGTTAAATATAACAAATTACATTTCAATATCAAATAAAAACAACCTTGCCTTCAAGAAGAATGTGTCCAGCAGTGTAAATTTACAAAATTAAATTATTGTAACCAAATGTAAGTTTAAATCCAAATCATTTTATAAAAAATTATAATGAGCTTACTATATTTTTATCTTCCTGAGGTTCTTTCATATAAATGCAAATTTCCAAAGGATAAAATAAAATGTGAATCATATTTTAGCGGTGTTATATTTATTGATAGGAACACAAAAGGCTAACTTCTTTACAATCTGAGTTACTCATCAGCATAACTGACCTGATGCTTCTACAAGTTCAGTCAGCTCGTTTTTTTCAACCATGTTATCATAGCTGACACCTCTCTGCTCTAACAAAGCCTTTAGTCGTAGAACAGACAGCGCCATCGGGTCAAGCAGACGTCGCGATATCTGGCCTTGCTCATACCAAATGACCGTCTCCAAAAACCGGGTCAATATGAAGAGAACTGCTAGATAGATCAGCAACAGAGCAACCTGTACAAATTAATATTCAGTAAAGTATACATAGTGAAATCACATTGACACTTTGTTTTATTTGTTAAAACTAATGGTGCTTTTCATGAATAAAATAATCTTCTTTACAACTAGGATGCACTAAAACTATTAGCTGTCTTAATTAAGACATCATTTACAATGTGGAGAACTATTAGACGACATGGGAATGTACTTCATAGCATTCGTCAATGTTTAGCAAGTGTTTGGGGTTGCAAGCAGCTGTATAAGTATGTTTAAAGGTAGTTAGCCTAATTAGGAGTTTATAGCCATATTCCTTTACCTTTAACCAAACTGCCATTGTTGACAAGTTGACGTGTCCTCCCGCCAAATGTCAAAAGAAAAACACACTTTCAGATTCCGCTGAAGGTCCCATATACAATGTTACACTATACCATAGACCATGCCTTGCAATACTGTCTCCAGTGGTCTATTTTAATGCTCCATTTCACAGAACATCGGTTCTATTTACACTGACAGTCAACAAACAGTATTGTGTCACGTGACATACCATGGGTCACGTGATTATAAAAGGGTACAACTACACTAACCTATTCAACACTACAACGAATATCCTAAAGTAACAATAACACTTGTTAATTGTTGATAACTCGACAATAATAAAAAATCTAGATATCTTAATATCTAATACCAAATTATAACCGATAAATGGTTTGTCTAAACATGATTGAACATATATCTGACTTTAAGAGTTAGTGTAACTCAGCCGTTCGAATTGTCTTTTGGCTATGTCTTTTTCTTTGGCTTACAATATTAAATTAATCGAAGGTGGCGGAAACATTCGTTGAAGAAAATAACGAAAACAGATAGCGCGGAATATAGCTGCACTCAAATCGTGAAAACACCCACAAGAGATAGTTTTTCAAGTAAAGTAAGTTTAAATGTATGTTTATGTTTTCCTGATTTCCATCCGTCATTTAAACTTGCTTCGCGTTCACTGACTTTGCCCGTCAAACGATCCAACATGGCTGACTTGTTTGAATAAAAATTATTAAACGCCTGGTCCTAATGTATGCTTTTGTTTATTTATTGGGATACATTTAAAGTTTATATTTTACCAAGTTAAACGATTATTTAACTTGAGCATGCACATAATTGAAAATAACAGTGTAAACGATAAAAAAGCTCTTCTCATTTTGAAACGTACAATCTTAACGTTTCGTACCCAAGTCTGTTCACACGAAAAAGGGTCGTCCCTATGTCATTCGAAACATAAATGCTTTGGGATTTAACTAATAATCTGGCAATATGCGTTAAATTTGCTTAGCTGAAATACTTTGACTTTTCATTCATGCTTGTTGGTTTTAACTTTCTTATATTCAGATTTGATTTCTTATACTTGTAAAGATGGCTGAAGATTGTAACCAGTATTCTCAAGTTATTGATCAGTCTGCTTTGAATGGTGGACAGGTCATCATACAAGATGTCCAAGAGTCAGGTAACTTTTCAACACTTTTAAGGTTTATAATTAAATTAGAATGTCACTCTTCACACACTTACTATAAATCTCAGCAGTAGTAAAGGTGGAATTTGTGTTGGACAATTCATACATATAATTAAACTGCAGATCTTCAATTAAATGAATTTAGTCTTTTAGCACATATAATGATCAAAGAAATAACTACAAAATACCTAAAATTTGTGACTAGGCCTGCTTTTATAAGATTATGCTGGCAACAATTTTGATATTTTATTATATTTATGAGTTTGACAAAGTCAAGTTTAAGCAATATAGTTCTTTGAGTTTGTGCACAAAGTTGTTTCAGTTGTATTCATAGAGAATTTAATTTTGTTTAACTAAAAGGGGTTTGTGAAAGAAGTTTTCATATAAATTTCTGTAAAGTATGATATGTTTAGCAGTGAAAACAATTTGTTTTCATTTGTAGGTGAGCTCCCTGGTGGAACAATGGTTGTGGTGGAGGAAGGAGGCAGTAATGTTGTCTACATTGTCCATCAAGAGGTAAGTCATCTAAAAAGATAAATGGAAACAATTAAAAACAGATTATAACAAACAGTGACGGCAAAAGACAGTCATGTCTTGTCCAGTAGTTTTACTGGCCCAACAATTTTTTACCGTTGTTTTTACATAGACTGAGAAAATAGATAAAGGCATGTAAAAATACATGTACAGTTATTCTGCTGTGCATTTTTGGGGCTACTGTAATTGCCGAATACTACCAAATACAAGATGAATTACCGAAAACAACTTATAAAGTTATTAATAATAAAGCTCATTTTCGGATTCAGAAGGATGAAATACATATATTAATAATAAGTGTCCAACAAGTTAATGTTTATTATTATTTTAGCTTAAATCATGCATTTAATGATATTCAAAATAAGTGTTCCTTTCGTAATCCGGTTGCAGCTTCCCTTGCTTTGCGTTAGTGCCACATCACTCCATTCACGCTCTTGCATATTTTACTTAAATTATTAAAGTAATATGGAGTGACGCAAAGTAAGAAAAGCCACCGCATTTCGAAGGGAGACTAATTTTGAATATCGTAAAATGCTAGTTAAAAGCTAACATATAATCAAATATTATTTTTTTATACACCTAAATTGTATTTCACCCTTCTGAATCCAAAAATGAGCCTTATTTTTAATGAAATGTTTGTATTCGGTACTTTATAAAGTTGTATTCGGCAATTAGAGTAACCAGCATTTTTGTGTTATCAAAGGGAAAAAAATAAGACAATTTCTGCAGTTGTTATTTTTTCATTTCTTCAACTTGCACACTTTATATTATTTTTGTGTATTATATTATTATTTGTGTATATATTTCAGGGTATGGACATAAATGGTGTAACTTACGAAATGACAGATGAGAATTTGGTTAGAGAAGATCCTGGCAGCACTTCCCATATGTCTGAAGCCAGTCTGTTAGAGGCTGTATCAAATGGACAAATTCAAGTCATAGAAACAAGAGGCAACAAAGACTCACAGTCAGCTATTCTTACTTCAAATACCTCAGACATTCTCCAGGGACCTATAGAGATTGTAGACTGGCAGGTAGCTGGTAAAGAAGCCGGCCGTCCAAAGTATGTAACAGGTGGTAGCAACATAACTGAAATGGAAACCATTCAGTATGTGTACACATGTAAATACTGTGATAAGTCATCAAGTAGTCTAGACGAACTGGAAGATCACATAGCCAAGGATCATGATCAAGACACTGAGACGACTATAGCTTCTAGTAAAGATGGACAAGGTATGCTTACCATAGCTCCAAATATCAGTCCGAGCTCGGCTTCCAGTCAAGTAGATACACAAAATGAAGTGGCGGTTCTCTCTGTGCTTAGTAATAGCTGCTACAAGTGCCCTTTCTGTACGAAGATGTTTGCTATAGAATGGAGAGATAGTCTGGAGCAGCATATTCAAGAAACTCACCCTGGCAGGGTATATAAGATGCCTGTGGTGCAGAAATTACAAAATCAAGAAAAGCGGTTCTCTTGCTTTTTGTGTGACAAGGTATTTTTCTGGCAAAATAGTTTGACTCGCCATGTAAAGGAAGTCCATCAAGACGCCACTACGGCTGATCATGAAAAGTTCTCCGAGCTCTACGGAATCAGTGCCAAAAAACTAGCTGAAAAAGACGAGCCCCGATATTCATGCATGCTGTGTGACAAAGCATTCAAATGGCCGAAGAGTTTGAAATCTCACATGATAGAATACCACAGTCTGACCGCCAGCAAAAAGATTTTGGAGAAGAAAGACAAGTACTTCAAATGCCTGTACTGTGACCTGGCTACCAAGTACGCATGTAGTATTAGGAAACACATTGAGAGAAAGCATCAGGATATGATCGAAAATATGGATGTTAGAAAACTTGAAATTCCGAAAGTGAAAGCTGAAGAGGTGAAGACAGAGGTGATATCATTGGATACAAGACCTCCAGAGATTCGACTCAGTGGCTGTTCTAAGGTGTACAGGTGTCCCTTTTGTACATACGCCACTCAACTTCCATCAAATCTTGTGAGGCATCTAACATCAAGGAATCACAATGGAATATTTACTCATGATGAATTAAAGGAGATCAAAGTTAGGTCATTCATGGTGGTGAAAGAAGCAGGAAGTAACAGATTACCTCCCCTGAGATTTAATGAAGAGTTAAAAGAGATGGTGAATAAGAAGAAATTGCAAATCGGAGTGTCAGTAACAGAGGACGTTGCGGAAAGTGTAATTGCTGATATTTTTGATGATGAGAAACAAGAAATGTGTGATATAGATGGGGACAAGGAAGATGACTATGAAACAACTAAGGACAACACTGTTAAACAAAGTAATGATGAATTTATCCATATTGACGGTACAATGGGGGCAGATAACGACGATGAGAGTATCAGAACATCTGTTAACAAGGCTATAGATGCAACTTCTAAATCAGATGAAGTCACTGTAGCTGATTCTCATATTGAACACATGGCTGAAGATACTGATCAAAACATGGAAATGGAAGAGAGGACTCCAGACACCACCAGGAAAATCATTGTATTTGATGAGAGTGATGAAACTGAAAGAGAAACAGTGAGTTGTAGCATATGTAAGAAGCTGTTCAATGATATCAAGACATTCTTGCAACATGTTGCAGCCCACGAAAATGTGAAAGTTGCATTTGCGTGTGATGTGTGTCAAGAGGAATTTGCGTTCTATAGCAAGTTGAAAGATCACGCTGAATTAAACCATGCTGACATTGTGGAATCTTTAAGCCCTCTGAATACAGTGGTATTGTCAACAGTCAAGAGCAGTCCAAGGAAACCAGTGACGACATATGAGTGTCCATTTTGTGAGATGTTATTTTCTCAGATGAGTCCTCTGCAGCAACATATAACTCTAGACCACGAAAAACATGTAAACTCTGTTCAAATATCTCTGACCGGAAAAAGTGTTGTTCGTCAATATAACTGCTTCTTTTGTGAGCTTGCATTTGTGTCCTTGACTGGTTTGGTTCACCACATGCAAATAATTCATCCAAATGTTGAAAAGCCGGGAGATGTAGACAGTTGGATTGACACACCGTCCAGAAAATCATCGCGGAAACGGAAACTTCCAAAATGGCTGGAGAAAGATATGGACGTTGGTGAAGAAGTTCCGGCCAAACGAAAGAAATTAGCTGAGATGCCAATAAGAATAAGTAACATGACACCAAAGCCACCCTCTGTAAAAGTCTCAAAGGGCACTAAAGCAGACCCAGTAGAGAAAGAGAAGACAGATGCCGTAAAATCCACTCAAACGCCAAATCAGCAAAAGTCAAAAAATGTTAAAAGTCCAGTAAAACGTGTAAAAATGATTTCTGTGCAAGCAAGAGGGAAAAGTGGTAGTATGGCAAAGAAGCGTAGTGAAGCAACTAAAAATTCTGATAAAACTTTCAAGAGTCCAACTGTCACAGACACTAGTGGAAAGACCAACACCCCAGCACCCAAATCAACCCCAAGACGAAAAAAGGTTCCACTCATTGACCAGCTTGCAAGTCCCATTCTATCAGAACACAAATGCCCACATTGCAAATTTACAGCCAAACGATCAACAGCTCTGACGTTCCATATTAACTTTCATCACCAGAACATTAAGACTGAGCCCATTGATCCGGACTTTGACACTGGTCCTTATGGTAATCATCAAACTCAACCTCCGCAAATCATTATTGAAGAGTCAATTGGTGTGATGAATCAAGGAGCTCAGGCTAACCCAATTGAAATAGAGGCAAGTAAAGGGGCTAATACAGTGATGGTAACAAACCAAAATCAAGGAAGCTCAGTCATGTACTTGTACAAAGATGTCGGTACCGAAGCTGAGCAAATTGCCGAAGATGGAACAATGTTTGAAGACGAGTATCTTGCCACTGCACTAGGAAGTGAACATGTGATGAATATTCACCGATGCTCCTACTGTAATCAGACTTTCCCAACAGAAAAAGCAGTCCGGACCCATTTAAGGTACAATCACCGCCATGTGAAGGATGAAGAGAAGAGTCTGAGCGTCATCTTAGGTTGTGAGTCAGCGTTCAAATGTACCGTCTGCCCAGTGTTCTCAAATTCACTAGACATGCTTCTGCTACATATAGAAGTGAGTCATCCACTCGATATTGATGTTAATACAAAGGATATACAACAAGTTGATTTGATGACAGCAGACATGGCGGTGAAGTACCTGTGTCCATATTGCCCCTTTAAAAGCAAGTGGAAGCTGTCCATCCCACGCCATGTAGAGAAGTATCACCCAGCTGCGGAAGGTTATAAACAAGATGAGATAGCATGTCAACCGGAACTTCCAAACAATACATTCCTGTGTCCGTACTGTCTAGGTATTATGAACAGTAGAGCAGAAGTGATTAAACATGCAAGTGAACAGCATAAGAGTCAGCCTGGTTTGACAGAGGCAGATATAGAAAATGTAGAAGAGCAAGAAGAAACTGAAGGCTTGATGAAATGTCCTTACTGTGAGACTCATAGTAAACATAAGAGCAATATTGAGCGGCATGTCAGTAGGGTTCATCCAGAGAACATTGATGACTCCGGTACCATTGAGCTCAAAGACATGCATAACGGGACTAAAGTATATCGATGCCAGCACTGTGCTTTAGAGAGTAGGTATCTTACCTCATTCCAGCGTCACATGGCAAGGCAGCACCCTGAAATCCAGTTTGAACCAGATCAGTTGAGTCAGAGAACGGCAGCTGACGAAGCGGTATATTATAAATGCAAGTACTGTAATGGTTTGTTCAAAAGTAAGGGAGCTGTTATAGTCCATGCTAAACAAAGTCATAAAGGTAAACCAGGCATAAAGGAGAATGAAATCTTGGTTATTCGGTCAGACTCACAGTCAACAGATAACAGGGTGTTTTATAGATGCCCAATCTGTAGCGAAGAAAATAAATCTCAGAAAAAGTTGTTGGACCACATGAGAGAGATACATGGTGAAGTAATGGATTTTGATAGCAGTGACCCAATTGCAATTTTGAAACCAAGTAATTCGAGCCAGACCCTTTACGTATGCAAGCTGTGTAAGCAAGGTAATAGTTCTTTAAGCAGTTTGGTTCAGCATTGTCGAATCATGCACGGAGCTGACAAGAAACCTGCATTTACTGTATTGAAATTGAACTCGGATGAGGAGTTAGTTAACGTGTATAACTGTCCATCTTGCACTTACACTTCTTTGTGGAGGCGAACTGTCCTACGCCATGTGAAAGCTGTACATCCAGAGCAGGTAACACTAACTACAGGAGATATCAAATGTAGCTTAAAACCATTGAATAAGATTCCCTCAACCAGCAGCACGAATTACATGTGCCCGTATTGCGACGTTAGTTATAAATGGAGGAAAAGTGTTGTACGGCATATTAAGACCTACCATCCTGGCTTCCCAGACAATGTGGAGATCAAATCGTCCAATGAATCAGGAAGTCGGAAAGGCACAAAGCTGTTGCAATGTAAACGATGTGAGAACCAAACATTTAAAACTATACCAAGCCTACAACGCCATTTCCAACTTCATCATCCCCAGCATGTCAACAATTGTCTCAACCCGAAAAATCTTCAGTATATCTACACGTCTCTTCCGGCGGGTTTAGGGAGCACAGAAGGGGGCAGCGAGGATGTGAAGGAGCAGTTTCAGTGTGTGATATGTGGGGCCATGTATTTGTGGAAGAAGAGTCTGTATGTACATGTGAAAACCAATCATCCACAACACGGCGAGGTGTACCAAGTCCTAGACAAGATGGTGGATCTGATTGTAGACTCCATTGGTAAGTCTATTATTGATCTGGATTATATCATTTGCATTCAAACATGGAAACAATGAATTTGCTGTTGTTAGTTTTAGGGGTTAAATGACAGGTATCACAGAAGGTCTATTTGGTTTTCACTTTGTTTAAAGTCACTCTAGTTAAATCCATATGTGTGAAAGCGAACAGTACTCTCTTGTTCAAATCAAAATCTCATATATGTCAAGGCCAAGAAACAAGCTTTTGCAGCAGTGTGAAAAAGCTTACTATATTCAACAAAAGACTTGAAAAGTAAAATAAACTTAGCTTAGTCCAGCAGGTATTCATTGAGCACAACAATACAGAGTAGATTAAAATGTGTAAACTGATCATTACAGGTGAGCAAAATGATGAGAACATGACTCGAGAAGAAAGGAACCAACCAACAGGAATATTGATGGGTAAAGGTATACATCAAATAAACATAGATTTTGTATAAATGGTGAATAGCTTTAATGTTAAGACCCTGCTTAGCTACACAATCAGTTAGCATAATAAAGACTTTGAATTATAATGTGTACATTTGAAATTCTGCTACAAGATTTAAGAAGGAAATTTAGGGGTGCTTTCAATCACAGTTATTACAAAATAATCACAGTTTGTTTCAAACTCAATCTTACAATTTTGTACAAAGGGTGAATGTGAAAGGCTCTATCTGATTCTTTTTTAATAGCACTTGGAACTCTTGCTTTCACCTCTTGACTTTTGTTTCTTACACTATTACATGAAATTTGTGCTTACTTTATCTGTGAAATTAAATACTTTTCTATAGCACCAAAGATGGGGAAGAAGCGCATGAAGAAGTGTGGATTGTGTAGTACTGTGTTACATGGTGAATGGGCAGTCAGGGCTCACTATTGTCTCAAACATGGACAGAGTAGCAGGTTAGTAAATAATAAGAAAACACTAGCCATATTCACTTCTTCAATAACTGGAATTACTTAACAATTAGATGCTGCAGAAAAAATTAAATCATGATTAAATACATGTTATCAGACCATCCTTGGGACAGACAAATCAAATACATGTTATCAGACCATCCTTGGGACAGACAAAT
>ENA-OREC01000719-OREC01000719.1-marine-metagenome-genome-assembly--contig:-NODE-719-length-14324-cov-12.936688_pt1 | contig 14324 bp, 5 predicted proteins | sample MGYA00248626_ERZ508543 | MGnify/ENA primary metagenome ERZ508543 (study PRJEB26211, sample SAMN05518279) | marine metagenome | isolation source: Puget Sound, Washington, USA | host: Bankia setacea... | reverse complement strand
CAAGTATTACCCAGATAGTAATGTGTAACTGCAAGTAATGTGTAACCACAAGTATAACCCAGATAGTAATGTGTAACTGCAAGTAATGTGTAACCACAAGTAATGTGTAACTACAAGTATTACCCAGATAGTAATGTGTAACTGCAAGTAATGTGTAACCACAAGTATAACCCAGATAGTAATGTGTAACATTTCAAAGCCCACACATTCAAGAGCTCTAAAAACATGTATTTTTCTATATACTGTCCCATGAAATTCTAGGTCCACAAAAATAAAGGAGTTGACAGTAAATGGGTTCATATTACAGCAACCTTGACTGTAAATAAGGTTCAACAATTGCTGCAACCCATAATCAGCACCATATGTTCTAATGTTACTGTTTCAAGTTTTCTGTGATCACAATTTGTGTGGGAAAATGCCAACATGTGTCAACAGTTTCAACATAAACTTGGAGAAACAAAACAGCAACAAGTCCTCCTCCCCGACCCACCCCCCCCTTGAAATGAGGTCAATAATAAGACACACACACACACACAACAACAACATTTAGTATACAGCTATCCTATTTTCCTTAATACTACTATCTTCTATTATTATATGTTGCTATTTTCTCAGCTGATAAGATGTTGTGTTTTATCATTCCGATTATGATATGTTGCTATCTTAATTCTAGTATAGTATGTTGCTATTTTCTATGATGTTGGTATCCTCTATTATGATATGTTGGTATCCTCTATTATGGTATGTTGCTATCCTCTATTATGGTATGTTGCTATTTTCTATGATATTGGTATCCTCTATTATGGTATGTTGCTATCTTCTATTATGGTATGTTGCTATTTTCTATGATATTGCTATCCTCTATTATGGTATGTTGCTATCCTCTATTATGATATATTGCTATCCTCTATTATGGTATGTTGCTATCCTCTATTATGATATGTTGCTATTTTCTATGATATAGGTATCCTCTATTATGATATGTTGGTATCCTCTATTATGATATGTTGGTGTATTCTATAATAATGATGTTGCTGATCTATTATGATATGTTGCACATTTGATTATTACATTCTTAAGTTCTGAATTTTGTTTTGTTGTGATATTTCTATTCATGTATTTATATCAGTCGTTGTTTCTAATGAACACAGCATTGGATGTAATGTTTAAGTTATTTGATATATCTGTCTATATGTGAGAAAAATACCAGTAAAGTTAATAATCAAATGAAAGATGTTAGTAAGAACAAAAGTAAGAAGTTAAAGGAGAAAGAGTACTATTGTGGTTAAGGGTTAATGTTAGAGGTTATATATTATTTCTGGATTATTATATGTGTGACAAACACACCTGGTTCAGTCTAATGAACAAGTAAAAGTCACAATAATGAATGTTCACGACAGATTTCGACAAGTGTACATGCATGCAACAGCACTGTAAGACAATACTTAAAGCAAGCAAAATTAGGTTTCAAATTTTAATATTTTGGTTATCTTTTGGGGATGGTTGGGGAATTAAGCATATAATATAACACAGGGGTTTAATGGAGAATTGTAATATATCACGATATAAATTAAAAGAAACAAATAATCTTCCTAGAGGATAATAAAAAAAGTACCAATATTTGAGAACTTAAGATCCAAACTGGTTTAACTTGATCTTATTTCAATATGAGATACAACAGAGTTCCATTGATGACCCTTGGCTAACGGGTATGCTTAGAAACTGAAAGTATGCTTAAAAAAGTGTGAACAATTGTGATGTTTAGTATTATATGATACGATTATCTTCACTTTTAAGCCATTATGTGAGGATTTCTGAACAAATGTCAAAGTTGAAGCCATTTGAACCAAGTTTGAAAACGATGAAACAGTAACACGTGCAAAAACAAAAATGGTGTTTGTCACTTAATTATCAATATGCATGGAAATCATTGGATATGGCTTGATGGAAATCATTGGATATAGCTTGATTGTTTATGTCAGATATAGTAAGGGTTGTCTATGCATTGAAGAATGTAAATGATTACTATATTTTGAAGGAAGAATATAAAGAGTTATATTTAGCACCTCAGTTACATTGATTTTAAACATGAGTAAAACATTTTAAATTTAGACACTAGAATTCAAAGAGACTTTTGTTTGTTTGTTTGGACCTATCAGACAAGTTGGAAGTTGCAATACAACTGGCAAGTTAAAGGTGTCATTTAAATATGCATCATTATAACATCTAGTGAACTCTGTGCACTCTTCACTGTGTCTCCCAACCACGCTCATTTTACATTTGTATTGTCAGTATCAAGATACCATTTACACTAGACTAACAAATGCTACCATCAATACTATATTATGTATGTATATGTGTGCCACTAGATTTCCAGCGTTACTAACATTGTTTTGTACTCACATGCTAAAATAACAGAAACATATAACACAGAAATCCCCAATGTTAGCAAAAAGTAATGTGTATCCGATATTTTTCATGAATGTCGCAAACTTTCGCACATTTTCCCAGTCATACTCCAGGCATGAATGTTATTAAGACACAAACTAGAAGTAAGGCTAAAATACAGTTGAAGTGCAAAAAATGCTTGTATTCTGTGAAAATTAGATAAATGGTGAATCTGCGAAAGTTGCACACCATGAAAATTACCAAATATACAAAAATATAAAACGGTAATTTACGATAAAATAAAAAAAAGGCAGTATTATCATGGGGAGGAAAGGAATATTTGGTGGACCCATTTTTCTGTGCATGAGCAACACTAGATGACTGGATGGGTTTTATGGCTGTGCTATTCATTATTATCGTGAAAAGTCTTTTTTTTTTTGTCCAGAATGATCGATTATATGACAATACGGAGGTGAAATTCAGGTTAATATTTGGATACCTTTGTACACAGTGACACCATATATGCAGCGAAATATTGTACTAAATACCAGCCAAACAGTTACTATATACAGACACGTATAGCCTTTATTAGGTAATCACAATACTGTCCCAAATATAGACAGCACAAGAATAGATATAAGACACCATTTAATCATTATGAGGAGGTCAGGAATTCAGAGTAACTTTCACTGCTGCAGACTTTGCTAAATGGTCTGATTTGAACATTTCTTTACCCTTATATAGATATAAATCTATACTTATCTATTACATACTTTCTGTTTCTGAGTCTGAACTTTCTTCACAACATAGGATTTTAAAAACTGATGTATATAAGAGGGTCTGTGTACAGTAATTGTCATCCAACCTTCAACAACGTTCAACAACCATTTAAATGTTCTTTACTATCCTACACTCTACATGCCCTACACTTAAGAACCAATCTAACTAAAATTGTACCAATACACATGCCAACACATGCCACTGTCTACTATTTTATATATAGCACTTATGTTTCCTTTAAAGAATTCAACATTTTAAAAGATGCTGAGGAGAAACTACTTATGCTGCAGCTATATAGTGTCAAAGTGTAATGTTAGTATGTTGGAAGAAATTAATGAGTAAAATACAAAGCAAAAATAATGTTTGTTTTATCAAAGAACCCAAACTTGTTACATGTATGCCCATACCAGAAAATTGGTCTCACACAATTAACTTCACAAAACTTGGTTGAAAGTAAATGGCAAAACATCCCAAAACTGATTCACAGACTTTTACTCTTTTTCCTGACTAGGACAACACAATTATGCATGCAAATCTCCCCAAAATAGACTTTATATTTTTATTTCAATGAATCTTTTCTTGTTCCAAATATAAACCAGAGGTTAGATTAACTTGGGACTTTGCAAATAGTTTATTTCATTGCACTGAAGAACAATGAACCTATCTTAGCACTGGTTGGAACAGGGAACAGACTTGAGTAAGTTTTAGACGACCCAATGCATACCATTCTGTTATCTGTAGCATAATTTCTGAGATGCTGACCTATTTTCGAAAGTCTAGTTTAAAAACTGTTGGCAACAACATGTATCACACCACATATTGTGCCTCAATTATAATTATTACAGGAAAGTTAGCCATATGTATCCTTTATTGTAAAACCTCATTGATAAAAAACTCTTTGTCCATGTCCAAATGATTGATTATAGAGACAGACATGCTTGGAAGCAGGACACATGTAATCATAAATAAAACACCAAGTATCAAGAAGTGAATATATAGCTGAGCAATACAGTGGTGTTAATGTTTCAGACATCTCCTACAGCTTACATAAAAGCAGGCGTAATAAAATCACTACATAGCGAAGTAACTGTGCTATTTGCTACTTCTGCTCATGTCTAATATCTGGTACAGTCATGGGACGGAAATTGTTTCTAGATGTTGAGAATTAACACGAAACCATTTTAAATGCCATTAGAATAAAAAAACACAGTATAGCACATCTCTATCCGGTCACATTCTATATTGGTTTCAAGCAAGATGTCAAAAGTCTATTTCCTGTTTCTATTCAACATTAAGGTTTTCTGTCCATGATAACTTAACACTATCAAACTGTTTGTTGGCAACACACAGTCTAAGTGCTTAATCCTATATAACAAAAATGTCCACCAAACTATTGGGAGATTTCTATGAGAAGAACACCTTAAGCTGTTCAATTCACTGATGTGTGGATAGCTTTGAGAGGACTTATCCCTAGTGTTGTACCAATCAAGTTTAAGACCCCATCCATTCAGGAATTCATTCTTTATTTTCAACCAAATTTTGTGAGAGGTAATCAAACAAGGAGATAGAAGTAGAATTGGTTAGGGTTTGGCGTTACCTCGGCAACATCGGGGGTGGGTGGGGTACTCTCCTTAAATGTACACAAATACACAGTTCAGCACAACAACAATTTGGAAAAAACAGATTAGGTTAGGAAGGTAAATAATTTGTAATGTACACTTGATTACAGTAGGTTTCATTCAATGGAGTCACTTGATTGGTTGCTTTGAAGTCGATGTCTCTGTTGTCATTTACAACCTCTCGCCTTTACCACTCCTACCAAAATTACCACAGTAAAATTAAGCCAATCAAATTGTATTTTACAAAAAGGCAAATCAATTGAATGCAACCTGCTGCACAAAATGGTAACAAAGCCTGCAAAAAATCACTCAGAAGACACATTATGCAATAACAAAAGTACATACATACATTTCTCCATCTGTCCAGTTACATGATTGGAGTTATTCATTGTAATTATCTTATCTAATGACATGGTTTTGACAAGATAAATCTATATCTTTACTTTCAAACTTAAATGACCTATTTTACTGTCCCCCATATCTTGCACCTAGAGTGTGTATCTTTTCCTGTTTGTACTTTTCTGTCCTTTAATCATTGCCTCATATTTAAGTAAAAAAGAAAATCGAAATCAATATCAAAATGTTATTGCCCGGTTACATGTGATACAACAGTAAGTTAAATGATTTGCAAAGTCTGATTTCCCTTTGCAAGCTTGTAAGTAGTAAAGACAGAGAAGAGTTTACAAGGTATCACAATAGGGGTCAGTTAACAAAGGGATCATCAGGAAAAAGTTCAGTAAAACTTGCTTCTTAACAAAATTTAGGCAAAGTGAAATAACGACTATTCATTGGCAATTATTATTTTGTTTGTTCCATGCTTTGGGTTAAAGCTTTGGGTTGTTTGTTTTGTTTTTGCTTTTAGTTTGAGTTTTGAAAGATTAAATCAAGCAAGTTTGACTGTGACACAAATCTATATTTTATCAATTAATGTACATTTAGTGTTACAAGCACCAGTTGTGCTAGCAGTATTACTAATTATACATGTACATAGTTCAGTATCTGACACTTAAATACAGCTTAGTCAGCAAGTTCTGTCATCTGCCTAACATAAACTAAACTAAGGATAAAAGATGAAAACATAAACTATTTATAAATACAGATACAGTTATAGTTTGTTCTCAATGTTCCATTTACAATTGCACTCCTATGTGTTGTTAATGCATTCATGTTAACTCTTTATTTTTAAGCACATCATTTAAAGCTTCTATTATTTATAGTCAAATTGGAAGAAGATGGGTCTCATAAGCATACATTAGGGCAGAGTTTGTGTGGTAGGGGAGAGTACTCTCCAATATAAGGAAAGGTTGTAGTTGTGTGTTGAGCATGGTTAGCTCCCTTGAATTACCAACCTTTTTCTTTGTATTCTAAATAACAAACATAAAAATACAAGTCTTAAATAACCAAATGAGATATAGCTTAAGCAAAGAAGCGTACACAAAGATGTGGCATCATTCAGCCAAAAGTTAAATTATAGAATACTAAACATATTGGATTATGCATTGAAGCTTTTTGAGTTAAAGGAAATAGGAGTTAAATACATTTGACTTCTGGAATGAGGGATGAAATGATGTCATGAACTGATTTCTGAATATAAACTATTGGTGAAGAAACAGTTTTATAACTCAACTATGGCATCTGTTATAAATATAATGACAAAAGTTTTGTTCTAAATTGTCCCTATTTTCAGAAATATGTATAATAAAATTTGCTACTAAACATATAATGATACTTATTTATTTCAAACAATATATTCAAATCCAAGATCACTGTTTGAAGCTGAACATTTTAAGGAAACAAAGGCTGAAAAAAAGTGTGCCAGAAAAAAATTCTCATGCTTTTTTTCATTCTAAACTTCATTACCATGCTTAGGTTGTTCAATGGTTCCACTGCAACTCCATGCATATTAATACAAAAAAATGACTTGATGAAAAGATCCTGAAAAAGATTTCATGTTTCATTAAATGTTTCTTTAGTATATATTGCAACTCATGCAGCAATGCCATTCTGTTAATTCTGCTTCTGAAATTTTTCAACAAATTCAATTTTGTTTTTCTTAAATTCAACATAAAAAGTCTGTGTTTAGCCATTTATTGTGCAGAACTTTTTAGAAAATGTACATCAAAACCCTTGGAAACTTCTTGTGGAGTATGAAGCCCTGAAGTTCAATATTGCTGGTTAAAAGAATGGCATTGTTTGGTTCAGCATATTCTGAATTATAAGGGGGGATAATAACTTTACAGTACCTTTCTTGTGACTGGTGCAGGAGTTGTCTGATCTTCCTTTGCTTTGTTTTGTATCGACTTGAAGCGTTGCAACATGGATGACGTTGTGTTTGGTGCGGGCATTTCCTTCTCATTGTCCTTGTTACCTTCGCGGATCACCCCACTTCTCACCTCTGGGTTGTTTTCATATGTACTTGGGGCTTCTTGGGGTTGGTATTGGCCTGGAAGATCGCTTGGGTGCACACCGCCATTTGTTTGTCCCGTTTCTGCTGGTGATTTTGGGCTCATTGGACCTTTGTTATCACGTGGCGGGGTAAACTCCTTGAACCTGGGAGATGATGAACCAGTAGATTTGGCACTGGATGATTCTAACTGTTTCCATTTTGACATAAGATTTTTCGCCGTGCCTTGTTCAGGAAGCTCAGCCTCGGGTGTTGCACTGTCACGTTCTCTGGCAACATCAGCAGTGGATTTAGTGGGGGTACTCTCCAATACACCGCTCTCTGACTGCCTTGTTTCTACAACTAAATGCTCCTTTGGCTTGTTTTCGTAAACTCCAGACTCTGGGGGAGGGGTGAACTCTTTATTCTTTCCTGGTGAGACACTTTGGGAATTGCTGGTTTGAATTTCTTTGAACTTGTTAAGCATGTTTCTAGTGGTTCCTTGTTCGGGCAATGGTTCAGAGAGGCTTTCTCCAGATCGAACCACATCGGGTCTTGCTTCTGGTGTACTTTCCGAAACCCCAGAAACAGTTCGGCCTGGGCTTGTCTCTCTAGGTGGTGTGAACGCTTTACTCTTCTTACTACTGGTTGGAGAGCTTGATTGTTTCTGAATTTCTTTAAATCTCTCCATAATATTCTTTGCTGAACCAGCCTCCGGCATAACCTCTTCAGCGGCATCCTCACATCTAACCACTTCTGGCCTTGATTGTGGTTGACTCTCAAACTCTCCAGATTCTGTCTGTGGCTCATACTTTTCTAGGAATCCTTTTGGTTCACTGCAATACTCTGTTTTACCTGACCTATCTGGTGTGAGCTCTCGTTGTTTGCTAGGGGAAGGTGGTGGTTTGTTACCAGCTTCAGTCTCCAGTTGTTTGAACTTTGAGAGCAGGTTTTTGGCTGTACCTGATTCTGGCATCACTTCCTCTGCCCTGTCTTCAGCTCTTACAACATTTTCCTCACTTTTTGGCACATTTTCAAACACTCCAGCTTCAACTTTTGCGTCATCGTATTTAATATGTTCACCTCTTGGCTCACTAACATATTCCACTTTACCGGTACGGTCAGGAGTAAGTTCCCTTTTTTGATCTGATTTTGCCTTGCCTTGCTCACTTTCAATCTCCTTAAATCTGTTCATAATATTTTTGGCATTTCCTTTTTCTGGTGTGTACTCCTCTGACACATCTCCAGATCTTACGACATTGTCTGGAGCTTTGGGCTCGCTTTCAAACACTCCCTCTTCACTCTTTCCCTCATATTGTTGCATGTGATCTTTTGGCTGACTTTCGTATTCTGTCTTTTCCTCTCTGGCTGGTGAAGACCTCTTTCCAGATGTGACTGGCTTCGACTGCTCCTCTTGGATTGTCTTGAATTTGCTGAGCATGTTTTTGGCCATTCCAACTTCGGGCATTTCCTCGCCAGGTTGGTCGGTCTCTTTGACAACATCAGGGTTCTCGACGGGCTCGTTTGTGAACTCACCCCCCTGATCGTACTCGTCCTTCACGGAGACGGCCTTAGCAGGTGCAGAATCGGTGGAATCCACTTTTCCAGACTCAAACTTCTGGCGGACATTGCTCATCTCAGCAAAATGAACCTGTATCATAAATAAAAGAAAACAATATTAAAAATTGACAACACCATAGAAAGTCTTTTTCATATATATTTCAATTAATCTCTTTTAGTCTTTAGTGAGTTATTTAAACTCTTTCACAATCATTTATATTTTCAAACATAAGTGGATTTGTTTATTTATATATTTACTCTTTTTATCGGCAAGTAAAGAACTTGCAAAGGCATAAAAATGAGGAATAACAAATTTATTAAAACATTTAACTAATTAACTCCTTTTTATGTTATGAAAGCAATCTAGTCATCAATAAATGCGGTTTTAAAACAGTAATAAGTTATGAATTCCAGAAATTCCTAAGAACATTAACACAAAGACTGAAACTATTTTAAAAGATAAGAAACAGATATAATCATTTACAGACGAACAGACACAAGTATTACAAACAACATATCACATAGTGTACTTTCAGGAACCATGCTTATAAAGAATGACAAACCAAACTCAAAATTGTTATCATCATAAATAAAAATAAAATAAATTCCAAGCATAATACTTTTTATACAGCTTGAAACTTCAAATCAACAAAAACATATAGAACAATTTTTAAATATATTTTAGCTGGGAAGTGCTTTTAAGTGTCTCAGAAAAGGGTGGAGTAAAACAGGAAAAAGAGAACAAAAATGTCTATTGACCACTTAGCATCAAGCAGGAAATATGTTTTACTTTTAAGAGGTCATCATGTTGTTTTGCAATATGCATGTAAGAGTAGTAACTCAGACCTTTTTGTTTAAGTTGAATTGGATATACGACAGTCACTTTCAGAGTCCTAAAAAGTTAAGCATTTGACTCCCAACTTCAACTGTTGCTATTCCAGGCTCAAATTAAAAAAGGCTTCGGGAAAAACTGGACTTGTCTGATTGGATAAAAATGGTCGAAATAACATTCCCTTTAAAAATAGCTTGATATCAGAGAGAGCTCTTTTTCACAAGTTGGGAAGCAATGAGCCTTTTTGGTAATTTAGGGGTATTTCTATCACCAAACAAACAAGAAATAATGTTGGTGTAAGAACCAGCATGATGCTATAAAGTTTCAAAAGGGGAATTTTTAAGCCACCTGAAGTTGCTATATATATATAGTTACACATGGAAAAAAAGCTGGACAAACTCTGTTGGCCAAAGGGTGTACAGGTTGTTGAGGTTTGTCTGTAGTAAGATGGCAATCAGTGAGCAGTCTGTCATTTATGTAAGGGCCACTTTCACATTGTTTCATAGAATTGTTCAGGGATAGATAACTCTGATTGCAAAGATTTCAAGAAGCGATCAGAACATATATAATTATATAATGCATTGTATTGAAATGCAGTTATGATTGTCTTGTAGTCACCCTTCAACTGATGAAAACAGGGTTTTTCTAAAAAGTGCAAGTAATGATAAGTAGGATGTGCCCATTTGTTGGATCTATTCTACCTGTGGTTGGTTTTGTAGTAGCGTAGTGTAACAATAGTGATAAGATAGAAATGTAGGTTTATACAGGCCTAAATCTAAGAATACGTTTGTTCTAACTTAATGGCTGAAAGCGGTGTTGATTAAAAAGCTGCAAGTTTACTGAAAACTAACTGAAGGAATATTGTAAGAAAACAAAAGAAAATGTGCTAAAAGGAATAGCATGCGAAAAGACATGCTATGTGTACAGCAGTAACATACAGTGCTCTCCACCATTTCACAGGGAATTAATTTATCAAAAGCAGTTCTATTGCTTTGGCAAAACCAAGAGGAATCGCAATAACTTTTTAGCAATTTTTTATATTTATTACAATGTTTCAGATAATAATTTCACTTTAATTGATTGCCAAAAATGTCAATGACTAGAGAGAGTATTTCGATCATTGTTGATATTCTCATAAAAGCCAGTACCCTCTTTATTCCATGTAAAATATGAATATATGAATAATATGAAATATGAATACTTCAGGGTACTAGCTGGCTATTTGCATGTGGTTAAAAGAGTTGCCAGTGTCGTTTTTGGAAATCACAGTTGTTTTTGTACGCTTTTTTCCAGATCAGCAGTTTTGCAAACACTAAATTCCACATTCCAATAAAGTTCCCACATTGCCCATTGTTTTAAACTTAAATATCTTAAAAAAAAATTTTTTTTTTATTAGCTCCAATAATCCACAAACAATTTCCCCCAATTTTCATGATCTGTCTCCGTATCCCTTTGTAAGCAGGCCTAAGGGAGAGCACTGTGTAGTTTCTATTGCTGTTATGTGTGTATGAAAGAACAAAACGTCAGATGTTGCAAAAAGAAAACGTCAGATGTTGCAAGAAAAAAAGAGACGTCAGATGTACATACTGAAGATAGCTCAGTCTTGAAATATAAAAGACATCGGGTCAATAACAGGGTCTACCTGTATATACCACAGGACTAAGAACAGTGGTTTACAGTCAACATCACTTATACCCAACATTAACACAAACAGAGCACAGATTATGGCACTTAAAATGGATTATGTGACAGTTTACAGCACTTATATATTGATGGATGTATGATTACACTAGCAATTTGTGATGGTTAACCACATTTATTTTTACATATTTGTGTGACAGTAAAGAACTCTAAGTCTTAAAACAAACAAATGTGTGACATTCTACAGCACTTGTATAACTTTACAAATCCAGGACACTTAACCACACAAACAATTTCACAGATTTGTGACAGTTTACATCACATATTATGACATATTTGTGTGACAGCCTTGAACATTAAATTGATAGATACTTGACAGTTTATTACACCAATAACCGCATACTGTTCTAAATGTTTACTAATAAACGTTAACCTATGGCACTTTAAATTGTATATGATAGGTAATGCACTTATACAAACTCAACATTATGTGACAGTGAACCTTACTCATAACACTTAAGTCTGTGACAGTTTACCACACTTTTAACTCAAAATATTCTGAATCATTTATAAAATTACATAGATTGACAATTACACATATGGACGTAAAAGTAACAGTCAAATTGATTTCACATTTAAAGCTCTTCTGGATGACAAAGTTGTTTACAGATGACTAACATTCAGACTTGTGATGCAGGAAACAATGAGGCAATATTGAAGTTAAAATGTTAAATATAAAAATGTATAAAGGGTAAAAAGCATAGGTTAAATTTAAACATTGATTCTTACAGCAAAGCTGAACATTATTAACAACAGGCCTATTAGGCACAGGCATGGACAGAAACAACTCCTTACAAATACCAACAAAATACCAACTATATCTATTTACAGCATAGTTTAATACATCTTCACTAAAGAATTGTCCACAAAATTAAAACAACATAATATATTTTGTCAATTCTAGAAAACTGTTTCCACAATGTACTACTATGTACTATGTACTACAAAAGTTCTTTAGTTCTTTATTCATCTGCAGTATAATGTTATAGTGTCACATTTTTACCATGTACATTTGGCTGTTTAGGCTTACGAAGCTTCCTACAAAAGTGCCACACGTACAGAAGAGAGACACTTCGATGCTTAGCCTTACAAGTATAGCTTAAAGTCTGTCTTGTTCAACCATAGCATTGTTACAGGCCCTTTAGAGTGTAGATTTGTTTGTTTTAACTTAAGTGGCATTATTGGATCAATTAACTTCCCAGAATTTAACCTTAAGTGGCATTATTGGATCAATTAACTTCCCAGAATTTAACCTTAAGTAGCATTATTGGATCAATTAACTTCCCAGAATTTAACCTCAATGAGTGGTATGTTTATTTCCCTTTTCTTTGAAATTCTACTTTTCTTGTTCAATGAAATGGGGGACGTTAAAGTTGTTTGACCATGTATCATCAGTATGTATACCTCCTCTTTCTCTCTCGTCTCTCTAAATATACTCGGGTCCCTCACCGCATCTTCCTCTGACACTCCATTCTGTTTCACCTCACTAAAAATACACAAACAACAATTACCATTAATTTTCATAAACAATGAGTATAAGCTTTAAGACAACCTTTGTAATAAGATTTTAACTATTAAAAATGTTTCTATGGTTTCCACTTGAACAATGGAACTGACCTAAAGTTAAGACAAGGAAATTCTTCAAGACTAAGTGGATTAGAATGTTAATGTAAAACTTTCAAAACTATCTATGTTATATGCAGACTCTTATTGTTTAATTGCTGAACATTATGAATTTACACATAAACATACAAACAGGCAAACATTTATTTTCATATTTCCTTGTTTCTTTGAATAAAAGACATGGGGGGGGGGGGGGATACATAAGAGCAGAAGTCTGGCTTACCTTGTTCCATTCTGTTTCAAGGCATTTTCTGAAAATAGAGGAAAAAACAATTAAGTAAACATGGAATGTATTAAAACACACATACATTATACACATTTGCTTTGGTTCTACTGAGTTAAAGAACTAAGAAGATCTTTCAAATACAGTTCTTCCTTTGCCTTAGACATTGGTAACAGATGATGATGACAACAGTTTGAGGGACAAAAATAAAAGTGTTCTAAATGCGATAAAATCAAGAGGCTGCTGTAATCATTCACCCTAAGATACCATCTGAATACTGTGCTTCACCACCTTCCTTTTCTATCACATGAATTTTCAGGAACATTTTTACATCTGCTGCAACTCCTACTGTCTGGTTACAATCTGTTTGAAACTGTGCAGATATTCAATTCATTTCTTTTCTAAACTTATTTTTATTTCAGAGGTAAATCAATCTGATCAACGTTTGCTGCTCTCCTCCTGGTAACATCATGCTGAGAATAGGCTAAATGTTTTTTTTCCAAATTAGCAGAGTGAATGCAAAACTGATTTAAGTATGATTACAAATTATGGAAGAAAGAACATTATTGCATTTGCATCTCTAATATTTTCTTCTCCTCGATGTTATATTAAACAGATGGCATCATTGACATTGTGTGCACAAAAGTTCCCCAGGCTTTTATGATAGCATAATCGCCAGACCTATACTTACAGATAAAAGACTACAAACAATACAACTTATTACAACAAGGGGTTCCTGATGTTTAAGTTTGAAGCATACATGGTCTAAACAATGTCTTGGCTATCACTGTGACTTCTAATTTAGCAATTGTGTAATTCAAAACAACGGAAAAGGGTTTGTATTGTTTTACATGTTCTTAGATAGGACTTAAAGAGTTCTAGGCATGGCTTGGAACAATGAATACAATAGTTAAGAACATTTTCACCAACAGGAAGCTTTACAAATAAGACTGCACCATGTTTTCAGCAAGAAATAACTGATTTGTGTTTGAGATGGAGCCTGAGTCAGATTTACAGAACTTTTTACGACAGGCCTGGAGACATGGTAATAAGTAACTGTACTCCTCTTCCTGGCTACCCAAACCAGTTCTTGACCATTCATAACAAACAGATTTACAAGGGATACCCAAACCAGTTATTGACCATTCATAACAAACAGATTTACAAGGGATACCCAAACCAGTTCTTGACCATTCATAACAAACAGATTTACAA
>ENA-OREC01000718-OREC01000718.1-marine-metagenome-genome-assembly--contig:-NODE-718-length-14326-cov-12.532037_pt1 | contig 14326 bp, 3 predicted proteins | sample MGYA00248626_ERZ508543 | MGnify/ENA primary metagenome ERZ508543 (study PRJEB26211, sample SAMN05518279) | marine metagenome | isolation source: Puget Sound, Washington, USA | host: Bankia setacea... | reverse complement strand
ATTACCATACATTCTACTGCATACCCCACATTACCATACATTCTACTGCATACCCCACATTACCATACATTCTACTGTATACCCTACATTACCATACATTCTACTGTATACCCCACATTACCATACATTCTACTGCATACCCCACATTACCATACATTCTACTGCATACCCACATTACCATACATTCTACTGCATACCCTACATTACCATACATTCTACTGTATACCCCACATTACCATACATTCTACTGTATACCCCACATTACCATACATTCTACTGTATACCCCACATTACCATACATTCTGGACTAACGCATTGTAAGTTACAACATGGGCATACTAGTCGCATCTGTATAGGTACATACATGTATATGCTTTACACTAATCGAGAAAAAACAAACATGCAGATAAGTAATTCCCTATTTTGGCATATAGAGTTATTCGACAAACTGAAAGCTATTTTCCTACGCATTAAACTTAGCCGTGAGGTGAACTAGACAATACTGGTAACATTACACCACGACGAATATCAAGCAAAACCATACTTTGACAGGTTCTTTTTTTAATTTATTGTCTTTATTTGGTGCCTAATTGACAACGGAATCTTTATTTTATAATTGCAAATCGTGGCTTTCCTTAAGTTCGAACGTAATTTCCAACATCTGCTTTATGGGAAAAAGCAATAAATGTTTCGATTATTGTAATGCACAAACGTTTTCTAGTTGGATTAATTACGGTCTATTTTGAGACACGTTTTAATGCAGTTATATAAATTATAATATAAAGCATTTAAAGTAGCATCTATTCGAAAACCCCAAAAACTCTAACTGTCATTTACAAAGTACAATAATATTAATTTTGATACAAATGTGTGAAACGTTGTTTAGTGTGCTCAAACGGTCTTGTTAAAGTGTTTTTATGACAGGTAAGACAAAACATGTAAGTTCAATTAATGAATGAACGGTAGAACTAGAATATGGGGCATCACGTGATACGTTGAAGAGTAAATGTAAGTTATGTTGAAATCAAAGTTTTGTGTTGAGTGAAGTATAATACATTAAGGTAACAAAAAAGCATACTGTGGTGGATTTTGGAAGAAATAGACACTAATATAGTAAATCAAATCCCATTAAACTCCTTCTAAAAGACCGATGATAAGACCACCTATTATTCTTGACATGAGTGTATGTAAATCAAAGAACTACCAGAACTCTTCCCTGTACCTAGAGAATTGACACCAGTTGTATAAACAGTCCATTCATTTGCGTCCATATTCGTACATACATTCAGTATAGTTTACACAAAGCCCATACATGTGGTCATATAATGTTTTTATTCTATATACAGTCGATGTGTAGTACGGTATACATACAGTCCCATACAGCCATCGCCCGTTGTATTTATAAAGTCTGTATATTTTTTGCAGAAAGTCCGAACAATATGAATGAATATACAAACAAATACATTGTATGTTACTATTGGTCTTTGTTAAAGCAGTACGAATTTCTACTTTCAGTTGTATGAAATCAGCGACGATCCAAAGAGAAAAGAATTCTTAGACGACCTCTTCCAGTTTATGCAAAAACGAGGTAGGTGTCACAAACCTGAGTACTACAGCAAACAATTGTGTTCTGCTAATGACCTATATCAATAGGTTGTTCGATGTCTAATGTTGCTAGATGTCTGAAGTTTCTAGATATATAAGAAGTTGCTAGAATAATGAGATGCCTAGATGCCAATTTAAGGGTTTAAAAGTCGAGTTTGACATCTTTGTTTGGAGAGCTTAAATGTCCATATCGAATGCAACATTAAACCAAACACATGTGACGATTTGTAGATTACTACATTGCCCCTCCTATGTCTACGTTAACAATGTGCAGTTAGGAGCTGAACGTGACAGACAGCAATAAAATCAATAACGTAGACACAAAGTAGTTCCCTAACGACAAATTGGCTGAGATTGCACACTCTGTTGCAATAAGGCGTGCATTATTTGCATTTCCCCCATTAACTAAAGATCATCCCGACAAATCACTTTTTCCCTTTTCGGTTGCAGATCAATAGTATTTAAATAGTAATAATATACCCCCGACACAAAGTAGATCGTTGTTCTTCAAACACCGTCTCGCAATGGAGGAGCGTAGGAATTTCTGGACGAGCTACTGCTTAGCGACTGGAGACTACTTTTATTGTACTTGTTTTTATATTAAGCCCAGTCATTTGAAAGTGATGATTACAATTAATTAAAGGGATGAATCGCGAGAGAGTCTTTTTCTTTTAAATAAAACGCAAGAAACCGGGCATACCGGCGCCAGTTTGGGGTTAATTTATTTCAAGATATTAAATAATTGAAGAAAATTGGTGCATGAGTCCGTGGCCAATTTCATGAAAACATCAACAGCGATTTATTGGCATGTATTTATCGCTCAGTTGAAACGTCGGGTAGGTTGTTTTTTTGATAATCGAATTATAAATGACTATCATGGTGTATATGGTATATGAAGGACGTGTACTTGTAGCGAATGTGATGGTGTGACGATGAGGCGGCGTGTTTAGTGGTCTGGTCTCGTGGTCAAACAACTGAAGTTGATTGAACTCAGACTTATATCTTTATTAATACTTGCCTCAAAGCTATGATAACGAAACGTGAAAGAACTACATCATTGAACATGTACGTCAAAAAAAGAAGAAAGAAAGGTGTTTGTAATAATTCGGCTATCAACTCCATGTATGCACCTTTCGTTATCCTCAATAATATTATCTACCTTTTAATGTTAATCCGAATGAATCGGTCGAATAAGATTTTAATACACGTATCGTTAAATGTAAGAGACATGGTGAACTGTTGTTACCCATTCCGAAATAAAATAAAATACCCAAACCTTGAAGATATTTTATTTCAATTCTATTGAGAGGTGCTATTTAAAACCACTTAACCAAATTAGTATTAACACATCAAATCCGTAAAAAGCTATCCAAAGTCGCACTAAGCAACGCATTAAATATATAATGTAAAACAAAGTTGATTAAAGGCTTAGTCTATATTATTTTGCACTTTTGTATTTTTCCCGCTGTTTTAGCAACTTTTAGGACATTTTGTGATTGGCATTTTAATACTTGGAGTTAAATCACTATTCAAGCCAGGTGACGATTTATTTTAGTACCCAAGCACTGTTTTTACGGTGTTATACCATTTTAATTCAAATGTACACACCACCCGTTCTAAAATTCAAGTCATAATATCTATGAAATACTTCTTAAATATTGTTCTATTTATATCGCCTAACACGAGAGTAAGCTATATGGTATGTACAAGTTAAAATAAATTGTTTTAGACTCAGAGAAAATATTAGTCCAACTAAAATATGAAAGTACAATATGTACACGTGTTTAGAGAAGTTCCGGGTTGAATTGTCGTCTGCAGATCCAGGCAAAACTGGAGTATTGTTCTAGGCAACACGAATGAATTTGTATCAGTTTCCTTTTCCAGTCTCTGAAATGTACTTTAATATGTTCTAGTGTTCATACGATCACACAAGAAGTATAAAAAAGTAGCCCTGCGTGCGTTTGTACACAAGTGAGTTATTTATGGTAATACGAAACCAATAGCTGTAGATAGATGACACCTTTATGAACTAGCTATGTAGTATATAAGTTTTATTTCGGTTTTAATACGCATAATAATCAATGCTTTCCATTCCATAATTGAATATAATAAAGAATTACTACGCGTTCGGTCGGTTAATCTTAGTTTGTGGTTTGTTTATCAGTGCATCAATTGGGTACTTCTCACGAAATTCTTTTAAATTACTCTTTAAATTCATAAAATTCAACATTTCAGTACAAAGTACAAGTTCATTTTAGCTAGATAAAAATACATTATGCATTGAAAACAAATATACTGGCTCAATATTTGCAACTATTTTGTTGATCATGAAAAATGACGCCATCTTATAAATATGACGTCACCAACAATGTCAACGTCAGAAGTTTAAATAAAAATGTGAATCTACAAACTTGCCAGTAACTTAACATCTAAACAGTCTGAGTAAGTTACTAATCGAACATTGTAACTGTTATGGCCGTTCGTGGTGGTGTATTCTTTGACAATTCCCTGAAAACAGTAATACATTTATGAGACAATTTTTGAACTTTTTTCTAATGACAAAACTATAGAAAACTGAGACAAAGGAATTGCATAGCTTGACATTATCTTGAATATAAGTACTTTGTCATTTCCCTTACATCTTTGTATAAGACGGAAGGACATGTTTTTCTGCTGACGAAAAAAACTCCAACGATCCGATGAGCTACAAGCAGCCGCGCACAATTTCACATATATTTCATCGAATCTGTGCCATATAATGGTTTCATGAGATCAGATGGGCGATACGTTCCACCCAGAATGACAGCTCATAGCATTCTGTTAAGTTATCACCCCCGAATCAAAAACTCCGATCTTGATTTCTCCCCCATAGCACCATATCTCGTATACTCTCGTATATTCACGTTCACCGGTAACTAGAAAAACTTGACAGCCATTTTTGATACAGGACGATGATGTGACCCAATCTTTATGGAATCTTTATAGGCATCATCACCGCCCGTTATCGTCAATATTACTTGATACTAGGAGGGATTAGGGGTGAAATTAGACGTCAGGGAAGGCTAAGAAATACAACCCACAATCTGTTAGAGATTCAGAGATAGAGCTCCCTTGCTCGCTTATTTCCTTCCCAGATAATCTTGATATTAAACAATGATGTGGCGATAAAATCGGGCCCCACATCGGGTTTGGGACGGGAATTGTTAGAAACACTCCCCTAGCATGGCTCATAAATTCAAAATTTGTTTATGTCTAAGAGAAGACAATGTGATAGTGGGGGATATAAATGTATCATTCCATTCAAGATTGGCATGTGATAGGTTCAAAATGAGTCCATGATGCAAGAACCTGATATTTCGATGAAACGAAATACTATCTTACCCATAATTATAAAAAGTAGATCTGTTTTATTTATGTGGAGTGATTTTTAATGCGATAACCCACGTGATAAAAACACGTTTAATTTACGGTCATAACAATTACTGATCTCAGAGGGTCAACGTTACTTTTATTTCTGCTCTTTTATTGTACCTGAACATTCCGAGAATTTTCTTTCCGGCTAACAGGACAGATAAAACAGATTCTCACCATTGATAAAGCGACTCAGAAAAACACAGATACACCACTCATGTCGTTAATTGCAAGTGACATTATTCAAGAGAAAATAATTAAAACCACAATGGCAAGAAAGATAAGCATGACATGTCATTGTAAACTTAGAGTACAACGAAATCTTAAGAAATCAGAAACGCACGTGACATGATGACGTCATAAACATCTACACGTTCACACATTTTGGTCATGAGTGAATGACAAACAATATGTAAAACAAAAGACGTAGACTCGCAAATGTCTGTTTTTTTATTCCGCTCGTTAATCGTATAAGCGATGACACATGCTTTTGGATGCCAGCACGAACATACTTTTTATCCTTACGAACGCTTGTTTTTAACATTGGTGTTTTCAATGAAACGTTTGTTTTCGAGGCTTTGTTGCAAGCGTCTTAGCGATGGAAACCGATCACTGGCAGGCAATGACATTCGGAATGCTACGCGTTATGCTTCGATTCGCGCTGAAATTTCACTAATCACGAGAATTACTAGGCAACTACATTGTCTCGCAAAGAAATTGAGCGAAATATGAGCAAAATATGGATCAAAATGAACCTGAGAAAGCAGGGGGAGAGGTTTTTGATGGAAAGAAAATGCTCACACCTCTACAAGAATTCCATCGACTCCAGTCTGCCATAGTATTTGATAACGGTTGTAGGGTTGCGGATGCTTTGGCATGTAAGGACTTAACGTTCAGCGGAAATGCCGAACTACATTAATTATAAACAAAATATCTCACCCTACTGTATCGAAAAGCTCTGTTGGAGAGGTCGGCCAACATGAACTGTCTGATTTCCTGCTTCTGGGATTGATTAGAGAGAAATGCCATCACCACACGTGAAGAAAAAAGCCCTCTTTGAGATCACCAACATTCAGATCCAAAGCAGTTTTAGGTATCGGGACATTGTATTTTTCGAACAACAGATAACACAAACAAGAAGCTATTTCCAATGACATTTAGCTAATATTGTTTCGTTTTTGGCATGCTTATAATATACGACTGCCTTACACACATAAGACCTCTTTCCATTGAATCAAAAAAGGTTCGAAGGTACATTTTTTTCATATCGTTGATGTGTTATCAAGGCATGTCCCATGTAATTAGAGTTATGTTAATTTCAGTTCAAACGACTTGTTACAATCGTAAACTATCAAATGATAACTTTAAAAAATTCCGAGAAAATTTACTTGGAACGTTGATATTGACTGGGGTTAATACGTTCTTTCTATGTTCAATTTCTTACCTCACTTAGCTCCTCTTATATCCATACGCCTTGTAAACGTGTAGGTTTCGTTTTATTCATTTATAACTGTTTTATTAATTAGAGAAATTAGCTAGTGGCAGAAGGGGATAGTATACATCAGCTACAGCAACTGTTACATTACAAACATGAAAGACCAAAGAAAGTATGGAATAACAACTGTTCGATACATTTAATATCCGCACTCAATCAAAGAATATCTGATCAAACCGAATCAACCAGTAAAACTAAGCATTACTACTTGTACCATAGTTTAACACCTGTGATTTTGATTAATGTAACAATAATTCGTATTTCATGACCTCTGAGAGACTCTTTTTTTGATTTCTGAAGAGTTTTTGATGCCATGCAACACTCAATGTTGAATATAGAAAATGAATTTCCAGGAAAGTTTGGGATTAACACCTGTTCCATGCCAGATGATCGTACCAGTAAATGGACAATGGCGTCAAGATAAGAAATAAGCGAAAAGAGACAGAACTACTAATGAAACCAAATTGTTTACACGAAGTAAAAGAAACTAGCAAAAAGATAAGAAAAATGTGAAAAGTCGCGTAACGACTCAGCAATAACAAAGTGGTCACAAGAAACGAATTTTTAAGAAAGTTTAAATTAAAAGAAAGGATTTGAAAGTTGGTTCATACTCCCCCTCTCTGGAGAGAATCAAGGAAGCGAAAGTCGGCCCTGAAATACCGATTAATCGCTCTCACAGTGTACGTTAATATCATTAAATTATATAAATCTTTTGGAGGTGAAGCCCACGAATAGACGGATAGAAGTTTATGAGTTATGATAATAGCTAAATTAATGGCAGCTATCAATTAGGGAAGATGATATTAAAGGGTATTGGTTGGGAGATGTAAACAGGAAGTGGTTTATGCGATGGTCTGTTCGGCCTTTTGTTCTTTAGATCGGTTTTACTGTATGTGTTTGAAAAGCATGTATAACGTACACATATTGCCCTTACTCTAGGGAATAAATAATATGACCAAAAGTAGTCGATGCTTGATGACATCGTATGTATATATCACAATGCTTACAATAGCTGTGACAAAAAAGTACATGTAACTATAATACAAGTATAACCCAAACAAAGTAACCAGGGCCCAATTTCATAATACTTTAATCCGGCATAAATTTAATCCAATATACTTCGTCCAAAATTATACATAGTTTATACAGTGTTATCAGGAATGTTTAAAGCAGAACATATAGTTTACATATGAATCTACATAAACATCAGTTGTATTTGTTAGAACAACACAGTGAGTCATTCAAAATTTGGTCAACAGTTATTAGGATTAACACTGTATTTATACGCCACATGCGTTGTCTAAATAAATTAATGCTCCAGACTAATTACATTACTGCCGCAAAAGGTTCCATGTACTTTTGGTGAACCGTTTTAAGCAGTTGTCCTTTAGTCTATTGTAATTATCGTCTACTGTTTGGTCGCCGAGTTGTCTAAATTGTTCGTCCACCATTTTTTATTTGAAGTGTACGTTAGAGACAATGTTTCACACGGGAACTATTTTTTTGTTAATCGTGCATCCCCATATGTAATTGAGTTGGTTTATTTATAATGGAGTTGGTTGATTTGCTAATTATTATTCAATTGAGTGCGGGGTAACTAAATGTGGACGCTTTTAATCACGATTATATAACAGAAGTTTACCACCACCCCTTCATATGGTATATGCTGACAAAAAGGACCTTGGAAAATACGTCAATCTACCGTTTATAAAAAGTACCTTTGATTCTGTAAACTGAACTCATATGTAGTGGTTTAAGGTTAAAAGATACGAGATATCGTAAATACACCATGTTGGCTTTAACCCTCAAAATAGTTAAAATAGCCTCTCTCGAAAATCATCATTAGATACCTGGCTTCCTAATCTTCTACACCATTTACCATAATTATAAACTACAATGTACATCAACCTGCCTAGTGCTCATACTCCCAGAGAGTAGAAACTATAAACATTATGATATGAAAATTGCATTACAGATACTTAAAACTTGATTTACTTCATGACACATTGAATACTTCATGGCCTGCCAATTATAAACACTCGATTTCCTCAAAGTATTTTCATAACGAATGGGGGTACATAACATTAAAGCATTTCAACGTCATTTGGAGATATTGCCTCTTTAATATAAGCTGACTGGAATAAAACTTCATCTTCATTGTGGTGGATTACAATAGTTTCGTCTGCCGCAACCAAATCGTCTGCTGAACAATTACCTTTATGCAGTATTAATGAACTTCACATGGCGGGGATGACATCTTAGGCGAAACATAGAACCAGTCAACAATTTCAAACTATAACCCGTCAATAACACTTTCCTTCCTCCAAGCTGAAGAGTTCCATTCAGACTGGTTCCAATTAATTCCAAGTTGAACGCCGTGGGTATATAAAAACAGCAACCAGCTATAATTAAAATGATGTTGAATATTTATTTTGGATTTATGGGTATCTCAAGATTTCATATGTTTGTCTGAAACCATATGCCGTGATTTTGAAGAGCCTGCACTGGGAATTTGGTGAAATAAAACATAAAAACACGGCCGATTCGCGCTATCCACTTAGCTGCATTACTGTGGGGCTGAACTGAATAATAAAGACTATTAAACTTAGATTTTATTTAATTAAGAGAAAGAATTTAGATACATCAGAGCGCAGAGTTTACATACTTTCAGTGAAAATTGACATATGCCAAAAGGAAAGTGTTTGTAATGGGATTTAATTTAATGTATTTTTAGTGAATTGTAAATAATGTTGTGAGGCAAATGAATCTGATTTTTTGAATTATAGAAACCGACTTGTGAGTTACATTTATAGAAATTATGACTACGAGACAGCCAAAATGGAGCTAAGAACAATTTAATAGCACTGCCAGACAACGAAAGCCTTTTAAAAGTTAATTCAACAACATAAATATGGCGAACATACCGTACCAAGAGCATTCATCATTTTTTTTCCAGGACCGTCAAGTTTGAAAATGCTTAGTGGGAGCTAAAGTATAGAAGAATGAAGTTCATAATACAGAAAACAATGGTAGAATTAAAAACTCGTTTTTACATCAGCAGCATCAGTAATGGACACGGGATAAAATACCACTTTTAATCGTCTGCTTAGAATCGCTGATGTCATAAACGGGTCTTTTTGTTTGAACAATATCGAGGAATCATTTCGACTTGATTTATGTTTGATATTTAATCGATTATCGCCGATATACGATACGTATCGGCTCCAGCGTACTTTTATTGCATAAATCATGTACGAAGAATACAAAAATGTTATAACAAGTGTATTATATTCAGTGAATGGACGAATATGGCATCATTTTAGAATAAAACTAATACCAATTAAGGATAACATAACCACGTACAGGCCGATTAGCAGACGAATAGAATAGCGGAAACGAGTTATCAATTATGTTCTTTTATACCATTTAATTTATAGGAGCTCTAATAAATCAAACAATTTAATTAAACCGACGACAGGAGTCTGTGGGCAGATAAAAAAGCTCGATTCTATGACCTGAACAAAAGTCTATTTTTTATATATTTATTGATTAATATGTGTACTGGTCTTTACGCGAAGCTTCTGAACTGTGATATGTGAACGACCGTTGCTCAGATGCAGTAAATTATCCATTGCATAACATATAAGAAATAAATGATTAAGTTCTGTTAATTTATATTGTACGTTTCTAGCACTACATACGAATTTGCCGATTATTTGGACATTCGGTTGATCTAAAGTAAAATCAACCATGGAGTAATAATAAAGCATTAACATTTGCTGGTATCGAACATTTATGCATTTTTTTAACAAAGCAGGAAGAATATAGTTTACGATGAAATAGGTTCAAGAATTATTTTTTTCCCGAACAGCAAATTTACTGGTTCTGTTTTATAGAGGTATACATTTTGAAAAAGCAGGAATCAAGACAGACCGAACTGTATAAATTTGCTAGATTTGGTTCCTCCAAACATACATAATTTGATACGCCGTCTAGCAGTTATAATGTATCGGTCGTCTAGGCTGCAGTGGAGATTTCCATATGAGAAAGTAGTTCGTAGCTCTGATTTGTTCCTTTACTGCAGTGTAACAGTGTTAGATTGGGAGAAATAGATTTGATATCAAGGAATTATTGGACAATTGATCATAAATAGACCAATGACGGTCGAGGAATAAAAACAGATATTGTCGTCTGCTGCAATGTGGTACGTTGTATGCTGTACGCTTGGAAGTGATTGGATGCAAAACTGTCACATTATTTAAAACACAAAACTATCAGTTGAGTTTAAGTAGGTTTAAACATCGTGGTTTAAAACACCCCACTTCTTCACAATGCTTGTAAACGATCAGGTAAAGTTACTGTTACAAATAAGTTTGAAGTTTAATATTGAAGAGAACACACCAACTGTATATAGGCCCTATCGATTAAAGTATTATCCAAATTCATCACAGCTGTTGTCCCAAATTCATGACATGTTTTGTAACGTTTGATTTGTCTTGTCTAAGGATTATACATAAAGCCCTTACAGTCATGAATTTCATCTAGTTCACATAAATATTCGTGTACATTACTTAAGTTCAAGTGGCTGTCTATTAGAAATAATCCGGTTTCATTTTTCACCCTAATGTTACAAGCAGGAACTGAAAAGAAACATCCAATAAAGATACAATGTCTGGGAATGAAACATGTAAAGAGAAGAGAGTAGATATCACCACCCTCTCTACTCCTATACGCATTTATAGAACACACATAGCTTTTGGGTGTAATTCTGTTATCGTGTGGGTAATTATATTGTCTTTTCGGTAATTAAAAGTTTAGATACATGCGCGAGAGCTTGTTTTTGAAAATTGAATTACTATTATTACAGGAATAACAACCATGGTTTCTCTATAAGTAGGTCGCAGTTAAGTGAGATAAAACGTGCTCAGTATGAACAAAAAGTGCAATATAATATTGCCAGTTATTAGGAAATTAAAGAGAACACGAGTTGAACTATTGAAAGAAAGTTGGTGCAATGTGCAGGGGTAGCCAATTTAACAGGAAATAACGCAGCTATTTTAGGAACCGTGTTTTACGTTAAACTTGTTTAACTTATCTTGAATATAAACGTGAAACACTCCTACAAAATAGTCAACCAACGAGCATTGCAAAGAAAAACAGCAACATTGTCCGAATTCATTGCACTGTCCGAACACACAGGATGTTTATTACATTACTGTATTTTATCGTTAGGCACTTCCCATCGTTAACGATTATTTTATAGATTCCCATGCAGAACGATTGAACAGCTGTGCATTTAAGATTTCCGGAATAATGACCAGCAACTTTGATGTGGCTTCGTCTTTAGTCTTCTAAAGAAATATTGTGGGTTGCATGTATATTAGGAGTTAGGACGTTGGTAATGTGGGTTCCTTGTAGTGGAGTATGTTTGTCTGATATCAAATGTACATATATATTGTGATAGTGAAAATAGAGAAGAATGAAGGGTGAAACTCTTAGTACTGAAAACGGTAATCACACGGTGTACGTTTAACTAGTGTCTTAGTAGATACAGGCTTGAACAGATATGTCAAAATACTCACACGCATACATACACTCACGCCCCATCTTGCTATCCATGTGGGGTGGGTGCGTGGTGGAGGTATCAGTCATTATTTCGGACATTCCAAATAATATCTCCATTCCATGCATCCAATTCCACAATCCTCCCTCTCATCCTCTCCTATCATCGACAATGATGGGGGCACATTTTCTTAATAATGAAATGATTATCTCTAATATCTAATGGCATCAATGAGAAACTGGCTGAGGGCTCATCAGTTGTGTGGATAGGCCGAATCCTTTGAAGGCCAAGAGCCGTGTTATTTTTATGCGCTGTATTAATTGAGCATAAAGCGTTTCGATTGAGTCAAAGCACTTGTGTTTAATTCACAGCCCTTTTCATCGCAACTGCCACCATTTGTCACTCTCCAACCCATTCAACAGATCTTATTGATTAGCTACAAACAGAGGCTGAAAAGATATCGGAGGTACAAGTAGATTTACCGCGTTTAATATTTATTTATATGTAATTTATTATTAAGTATCCATTTGGCCGGCGGGCAGCAAACAAAAAGATATCGCATGATATATTCATGAAACATTTATCGGATTCCGTTTTTATAAGACTGGTGTTAACCGCTCTTTCATTACTAACGACCATAAACAATGCTTTTGATGTCAACCGCTATTTAGGTATAAACAATTAAGGAAAACGGTTAATATAAGAGAAAAATAACATAAATTAATACGCGGTCTGTATCGGGGATAATTATTTGCTCCGCTACAGACATTCGGTCAACACATGTTAACAGGCTGCACGTTAATCGAATCACACAACATGCGAAAGGGGCGTTCAAAAACTGTTAGATAAAAAGGACGGGCGTCTAAAATTAAATAAATAAAATAGGCATGTATAAAGTGGGCGATAAAACATAAGTGTGGTCAATATTGCAAAGGACATTCAACTGCTGACGAGTTTAAAAAGTGCACGAGCATCAATTCGGAACAATACAATTAACTAAATGTCGTTTCTTTACATAAAAAGGCAGTTCATGAGGGAGTTTGTTTGTACTGATTTGTTATTGAATATCTAATAAATGTTACAAATGTCAGATTTTATAGAAGAGTATAAGCGAGTACACTCTGTTTTATTGCATCGAAATCAACATCAAAACATCAAAACAACAAACAAAAACGATATTGTTCAGGGACCAAATGTATGAACCTGCCCGTAATTATCTGAATAAACAAGATTAAACATTTAAATTGCTTTTCATGTATTAACAGTGCAGATGGAACTTCAAGCTGACATTTTCTGGCTTAATTGAGACGATTTACTATTAAAATTACACGACGGGTATTTCGATTACCACAAACAGATTATCCGAAATCAGATGTTCGTTCCTCGATTTAAATATTTGTGACATTTGTCGGCATTATAAATCAACGTTTTTTGCTCTGAACTACGTTTTACACATGTTAGAGTTTTGAAACAGCACAAGTTATCCATTTCCGATCTAGACAAAATCATTACAGTTTTTCTCTTATTTTTTTCATTTTATTGTACTTTTCGGCGTCATCAATAACACCGGGTGATTTAATTTAACTTGCATCTTTTGACAGTGCAAAACATGTGGTATGTGTGTACATTGTATCAGCGAAAAGGGGAAATGTTCGACGACAGTGGTAAAAGCTTTGATTATGATGTTACTGAATAAAACACCCAAACACCTAACATTAACGACACCAGCAATTAGGGCGCGTCACGAGCATCTTCTTCTCCATGAGAGCGCCACGAATAGAAATGAACGGAAGTCATACATACATTAATCTCTTTATTTGTTTACATCTGCATTTACGATAAATACAGCAATCATAACAACACGAAGCACCAGCAATAGATGAACAGGCAAGAACTGGTGTATATAGAAGTAAATAGACTTTCACCAACTAAATCAAAGCATTAGCTATATATATGTTATGGGAGGGGGGTTGGGGAGGGCGTAGTTTATAGATGCATGTTATATACAGAACTCATTTACTATTGACCGTTCATGTGTTTTAGGACCCTTACTGATTGTAATACACGAATGTTTTCATCATCACATCCTGTTACTATATATACATGTAAATAAATAAAGATTCTTTCTTGATATTTTCTATATAACAAGGCTTAAACAATAATAAAGCACACACCCAAACATCATTTCCGCTTACAAGCTTGATGTATAGACTATTATTTTTGATGTGTGGTTAGATTTTGATTGGGGTGGG
>ENA-OREC01000717-OREC01000717.1-marine-metagenome-genome-assembly--contig:-NODE-717-length-14330-cov-14.346594_pt1 | contig 14330 bp, 9 predicted proteins | sample MGYA00248626_ERZ508543 | MGnify/ENA primary metagenome ERZ508543 (study PRJEB26211, sample SAMN05518279) | marine metagenome | isolation source: Puget Sound, Washington, USA | host: Bankia setacea... | reverse complement strand
TGTGTGAATGCCAGTATAGCAGAAACATATCCAATAAGTCTAAATGTGTGTGAATGCCAGTATAGCAGAAACATATCCAATAAGTCTCAATGTGTGTGAATGCCAGTATAGCAGAAACATATCCAAAAAGTCTAAATGTGTGTGAATGCCAGTATAGCAGAAACATATCCAATAAGTCTAAATGTGTGTGAATGCCAGTATTGCAGAAACATATCCAATAAGTCTAAATGTGTGTGAATGCCAGTATTGCAGAAACATCTACTAAGTCTAAACGTTTGAACAAAAAACAATTTAATTGGTATCTTTAGTCTTTATATGGGTTGGTATGTGATCTTCAGTTTATCATTTTATGTTAGTCTTGAAATGTACTTTTTACAATCAGTGTTTTAAATGGTTGCTATGTTAAGTATGTTGTTTATGACAGAGGTGTTTTTGTTTGTTAAGTATGCAATTTTCAAAAGTCAGTTAATTTTTTATTTGATTGTAAATACGTAGCATTGTCTTCTACCACTTCAGACATAACTATAGGCTGTAATGTTTTAATACCTGCAATAAGTAATTAATTAGAAGACTGAGATCAGACCAAGATACAAGGTTATGTAAACCAAAGCTGTTACTGATTTTTGCCAGACCAGACAAATTGCTTGTGGTCTGGAGGAATGCCAGGGATTCTCCATTTACCTGTACAAACTAACGTACTACAAACCACATGCAAGACACTTTTTACAACTCAGCTAAAATGTGAAGTCAGTACACTTGCCAAGACAGACTAAACTTTTAAAATTGGCCAAATCCACATGCTGCATTTGTGAAATATTTCTGGTAAATTTATTCCTCCATAAAATATTTTGTTGTCTTTCAGAAAATATCTCTGAGAAGCATCTATTAAACTATGACTGTAAGTGGGGTGCAAGCCCTGTTATAAAAAAAGAAGCTTTTATTGTGACCTGTTCAATAAAAGGGTGCTTAAGGATAAAGGTGAGTTAACATTTTTATCGCCCTTACATCGCTTCCTGTCAACATTGCAATAAAGAATGTCACAAACAGCTGCCTCCCGATGGACTCACATTGTTATATTTTAACTGTTTAATTAACAAGTTTACCTATATTTTTAAATATTTGTGTCAGTGTATTGAACTTTGATGGCTGTTTCTGTGAATATGAACTACATCATTGTTTGTTGCAACAATTTATATATGCTACAGCTAAGTAACTTATTATATGCTCATCTCAGAGTGGTCGTATGTCATCTAACATGAAGTATATTTAAATAAATTGTTTAAATTTTGTGTTGTAGGTTTATTTTTGTTTCCAGATTACATTTGAGTATCTATATGCAATGTTCCTTATAAGTATCCTTCTATGGATATACTACTGTGTTCTTTTTAGCTAATTTGATCATAAATTAATTTGATTTGCTCTCTTCTTGACTGTAAGCATAAAATTATGGTGTTGGTTAATTTGATTTTTCTTCTTCTCAAAAACATTGATTGTAAATGTAAATTTCACCTCGTGAAATCATTCTTATTTGTCTATGCATATTAAGTTTGTTCTTATTGCATCAAGTGCTTATGTTGGCATATTCTTGAAAGTGCCAATTCATTATGTTTGCAAAATAAAAATAGCTAAACGCTTTGTGTGGATGGATTTGTGCAGTAATGGTAAAACTGTGGTATGGTCAAAACTGGTGAGGGAAGTATGTGTTGGTTTGCCATTTGCAAAGGTAACGGCGCTCAGGACAGGCTCGTTTCTTGCTACATATAAAGCTGCAGCGTTAGCAAATTCGCAAGAACCAGCACAGGACGTGAAACAAACAGAGAAGCCAGGAGGAAGTGTTACAGACCTCACAGTGAAAAGCAACAATAGCAGCTCAGACCCACATCAAGCAACATCTAACATCTGCAGACAAATTGACATCATTAGCCAACACGGAAGTCTGATGCAATTAGATATGTCAAATGTTGCAAGAACAGACAAAACACTTGGCACAAAAAATGGAACGAAAACAAATACTACCTTTACCCCACCCACCTAGTGACCGACATCAGAGATTCCCCACTGTTGCTGGATTAACTGTGGTAGCTAATCTTCTTGCTATAATCCACACAGACTTTCATAGCTTCCTTGCTCCTGATGTGAGTCATTAACAGAGGCAATAATATCCCCCTATCATGTGGTGTTTTATTTCTCTTGCTATCTGTTTAATTAAGCCACGAGATTAGTGAAATGTGACCAACAAGATCTCTCCTGCGTCATTCACTTCAAAACTTCACGCGTAGTCTATAAAATTGTTAACATATTTACACCTTAAATACTAAATAACTGTGTCGTTTTATTTCTTAAACAATCATTTATATTTGATCAAGGATATTAGAAGTATTACAGCAGCTTGAACGCAACAGTCTGTCAGGATATTATGACCCAATGAAAATCGAAGAAAAAAGTACATAAGATCCTTCACTTTGATATCTTGTTTTTATGTTTGTTTTGGAAGATATACCAAGTTCATATCACACCAATAACATTTTGATAAAACTTGTCAAGAATATTTTCCCATACACCTTTTGAACTTTTTCAGTTTACTAAGGTATACCAATGTTTGTCTGGTAATATGAAAACTACGTGCCAAGTGTGAAAAACATGGTTAAAAACTTTGATTAATTTGTCTGCAAGTATAGATGTGCTTTCTGTGTCAGATGATTCCAATAGCTGACTTTTTTTCAAGGATAAAGAAGCCAAAAGTACATGTATTCCAAAGACTTCTAGTGTCACAAAGCACCAAAACCGTGTTAGCCAATCAGATTGCTTTGTGGTAGAAGGCAAGCCAATCGAAAGGCCTCAAGATAGAGACTTGCTTGTCAGTTAATTGAGAACATGCTCTTTGAAGAAACAAAGGTTGTAGGAAAAAAGTGAAACACAGTCTATTTTAGAAGAAACCCAGGTTGCTCAGATTTGTGTCAAGATGGTTCAGAAGTGATGTAGCTCAGACAGCAGGGAAGGGGTGTAATCCCACCCATGTGACCATATAACTGTCATAATGTTATATACATCTCAACCACCTAATTCATCATATGGTTATACCAAACTGTTAAAAGTGTGAACATTCTAACCATTGCATTTCAATTCAAGGCAGAACGTTGTGTCTGCATTTTTACATTGTGTGAGTGTGTATCTGAATCAGCTTCATAGTGAATATCTACAGTTACAGCAGACGAAATCCCAGACGAGATAATTAAATAATCTGTTAAAGGTTTTGAATTCAGTGTATACCTATAATTCATTTTGATTAAGCCTATCTGAGAATGATATGTAGAATGTGAGAAATTATATCTTCTGCACAATAGGTGACATATTTAAGTGAATATTTCATAGCCAAAAAAGTTCACCTTGATGCTATGTTAAACATTACTCTATCTTGTTTGAAGAACTTTATTTTGATAAACTTTATTGTTCAACATAATTAACAATTAGACAATTAATTTGCAGTGCATGTGGTATATTAACTACTCAGAACAATAGACATTGCACTTAATTTTTGTTGTTATTACATCACTTATCTTGTGATTTGAGAGTAGCAGATGACAGTGCAGGTTTGAAGGCAGAAAGCTGAATCATTCAAGAAAGTGATGGAGTTGGTGTTATAGGAGAAGCATTCAGAAGGTGGTGTGTTTCATGCTCAAAGATGCTCCCCTGTTATACACCAAAGTGATTTTATGAAGATACGTAATACAAGGGTAATTGTGTAAACGTGCATAGTTCACTTTGATAACTCTTAAGCTGAACTATAATGTTGATTACTGTAATTATTGATTCCAGTATGTAGGTTTGTCATTAACAACAATATGTATATATGATTACACACCACTCTAACTGCATTAATGCAGGTTATTTACACAAAAAGAAGTAGAATTATTTGTCTATCAAATTCAACATATAAAATCTAACAACACTGCATCCATTAGTTTTTATTTTGTTTTTAAATAGATAATTTCATATTCAAATAATATCACAATATGGTAAACAAAAAAAAGAACAAAAAATCATATTGACATGAAATTCAAAATATACAAAATATACAAAAATAATACTAAATGTATTCAAAATATATATTCACGATATATATACAAAATTGGCTGACGTAAAATAATAACATGCAAATAAATAGATATATCTAACCATATGGCACAACAATTATATGATACTGGCCCGTCCCAATCTACCAATTTGTGTCATCAAATAGCCATACAAGGCATTCAGTGTGATTTGAACAAAACTGTATCAAATCATGTATTTCTTTGCATACAGCGAAAGTATCATCTTCCATCTTCTTGATGTTCATAGAACATTTCTTATTTCAATAACCTTGCATAAACGTGTATCCAGAAATATTGCTGCATTTGTTTTTTAGTAGGTGGGTGCATTTGTAAAATTCTGTTTCCATCACAACCACGTTTGTACATTTTGACCTTGTGATTCTCTTTTAAACAATTTAGTCCAGTACTAAGCCATTTTTTGTAAACAGGTAACAACAGTTCCACACATCTCAAAGGTGGAGAGCAAACACTTGCAACTAGAAATATAGTGGACAAGATTTGCATCTTAGGACTACAGGCCATCACAGGAGGTTTCCATATATTTGGAGTTTATAGGACTTAATTCTATACTGTAGAAGTAGCAACTTATTGGTATGGCAAGTAAGAAGGGGTGTAGACTGGTCTGCAAGTTTGATGCAAGTTCTATGAGTAACCATTTGTTATTATTTGGATAACCGCTCCAAGAGTTTTTGTTGGCAATCTAATGGACTTTAACACTAGCATTGTTGATGATAACTTTGCTTCAGCTGATAAGAGTTGTTCAATGCATTGTCTCTGTTTGGTCGGAGTATCAATATGAAGGGAAGAAAAGAGAGATGAAGGCCAACTAATAAAAGGCAAAAACAGTGCAACTTACAGTACCCGTTTATAAATTAAAACACCGAAGAGAAAAAGCCACCAGAATATATACAAAAACAACATCAAAAAACCATGACGTTTGAAAACCCAATAACATAACAAGTTGATAACAAAGAACAATTGTCAACCTTTTGATACACAGAGATGGAAATGAAAATATTTAATGACAGAATATCGGCAAATATAAAAAAAAAGATATGGCCAGTACATCAAAACTATATACATATTAATTGCATATAAATAAGATACAAAATACTATCTACAAAATATATACGGACATAAATTTTTACACCATTACAATACAGTTTGACAATATAAATAAAAAAACAATAGAGATACAATAACTAAGTTTCGAGATCTGTCAACGTCTATGTACCCTCAGTCCACCTTGTCTGCTTCCAGTCTTATGCCTTCACCTTATCAACAGTTTCATATCTCATTATCTTAAATTCCTATCACATCATACATTGTCCTTTCAACAGGCAATACCTACAGAAACCTTTCCAAGAATAGTTATCTAGAACTTTCTTATTCATGATATGGTTTAACAATTGTTTATAACAGATTTGGCAACGCGGCTCGATCCTGCATTATGGCACCCATGTATGTGAACGGTCGGTAAATGACATTCTAGTAATAATGGCACTCAAGAAAAATGGCGCACTCTTTTTAAACAATGGCACTGTGCTCAATGGATATACATATGGCGTACAATGTTTCTTGATTCTTCGATACATGTCATTATCACAGTGGTCTATTGTTACGTGTTTCAGGACTCGAGTTCCATGTTGCACCGACCCTTAGTTTAAGACAGCCCATGCTTTCTTCAGGTATAAGTTCCTGATTGCCATCTTCTTCCCCTAGGCCTTCATGACTCTTCTTGAGAAAACTCTCATAGGGCCAGCCATACTGTTATTTCATAAACCATCAAGCTTCCCCTTCTATTTCTTCCCCACTCTCTGATGTCACAGCTCAAGAGGGCATGGATTGTTGTACTGTTTACATATTTGTTCAACACGGACGTATGTGATACATGTATTAGTCCAAGACATGTGATTGTACAAGTCCATATATATACATACATTTCTTTCAATATTGCATATCACGCATACATGTATTGTGGAGAAATAAGATGTACAGTAGGAAGCTCTACATATGTGAATAGGTATACAGAGTTTTCAATCAAACATAACAACAGGATTTATTTGATTTCTCATCATTCACAATTCAGTATTTACATGGACTAAGTAGAAAAACATGCAGGTGAGGAGAAAAGGTGTAAAGCTGTGTGCATCTTGGAAATTCCATTTGGTAAAGAAAATGAGAGGATCCTTTTATTTCGTATCATACTATCATACACAGACAGATGATCTATTTTCCTGAGACTAAAAACCGGTATAAAGAAATATTTCATTCATTCAAACATGATTTTTTTCTCAACTTGGATTACGTGACCTTTGACCCCGAGATTGCGACCTTGCCTTCTTATGCCGTGTCCTATGAGTGGATCGTTTGCCCCTTCTCCTATTGTACATATCGCGATAGTGGCGATAGTGAGGGTAGGGGGAATAGGGATTTTGTCTTACCGGTGACCAAGGCCCCACTTGCCAGTTTCGAGATTTAGTACAGGGGCCGTTATCGCAGATACCAGTGTCTGGGGGTCGGCTGAAGATCTCGCAGCTGGTTTCAGCAAGGATCTGACCGTCGTGAGATTGGCAAGCCACCGTACGTTTCTGGAAGCCCGATTCTCCACAAGACTTGGAACACTGAAATGATATAAGCAATAACAGATGAACAAATTGTTAAGTAAAACATGTAAATCTTGTATAGACAGTATGCAAAGAAAAGGACAGACTTTTAGTATGTGGTTTTTATATTTAAAGATTTAGCTTCTAGCAATTAAGTATTTCATTGTGTGAAGCAGAAATATCATCTTCCTCCTTCTGGATGTTTATAGTAGTCATGATCTGGGATTTGAGCTATGTATATATGAAGTTTTTTTCTTATTACAATTGTTTGTATACTGCAGTTTTTTGTTATTTTCAATAGTGGTCTGAACTGATGTTAGGAAATCTAAAGCACAGATATCTTACCTCTGACCAATCGCCTTTCACCCAGATTGGACATCTTCCTGCGTCACATGACTGTTGGGATTCTGGTTTCTGTTTCTCATCACAGTTCTCGCTTGGTCCTTTCTCATCATGACACAGGACTTGACGTCTCTGCCAGCCAGTACCACAAGATGTAGAACACTGAAATAAGTAAAGGTATCTCAAATAACAATCTCTATAGAATCAGTTTCGTTGAATTTTCATATCAGAAATTCTCCATAGTCAAACTGTGGTTTATAGACTTGTCTCTCACCATGATACCATGATTTGGGATTTACAAAGTAGTACAGTTGTTAAAATACTTTGTTAAGTATTGCTTTTTAATTTGTTCAACTTAAAAAGGCAAGCTTTGTTGTTGTTTTTCTGAGGATTTTGTTTGTTTGTTTGTTTATCATTCTTTTAACATTATGACTACCTTTCTAGTCTATATCAAGAAACAAGTTGTCATGTACCTATGGAAACTGATATATTACTTACAGCGCTCCATGGTCCAATTCTCCAGTGACTGATCCCTACAACTGTGTTAGTGATGATAACCCCTATTTCATAGTCGGAGGGTTTACAAGTGTCCATCGCACATTCTCTGTCTGATACCGGCTTTGCATCTACATCACAATCTTCTTCATTGGCAGACTTACGATTTGACAAAGTACAGACAACTGCTCGGGTTTGTGCTCCAGTACCACATGTGGCAGAACACTGAAACAATCAAACAATAAATTGCTAATTTCACTGACAACTGGCCAAACACAACATTGGGAGAGTATGTAAGTTTTCCTCAGTCGACTTATTACAGGTAATTGTTTTCATGAATGTGAATTAGGAGGTCAGAATCATGGGAGTCATGCTGTAGAAATGTTTGTCAAGTATTGACGTAATAGTAGTAATGACAAAGCAATTGGAATGTCATGGAAGAATTCAATCACAGCAATGACGTTAATGAAGATGTAGAACAAAATTTGCTATATTTATTTACAGTAAAGTAAACAGTGAACAGTTTATGTCTCCGAGAAGACTATAATGAAAACATTTACTTCTTTAAATAGCAGTTGGTAAAGAATCATCGCTGAAAAAGTTTATGCCAATTTCCTTGCAAACCATTTATTCTGGTAGTCATTTATACAACACAGTAAAGTAACTTTCTAAGATAACTTTGTAACACTACATATAATTCTACAAATAAGGTATGTGTGTGTAGTTTCATTGTATGACTGCATACCTTGCCCCATGTTCCAGTTCTCCAGTATCCACAGGCACGCAGGATGCAGGTTTGAGTCTCTTCTGGCTTCACTAGTTGGTCACAGTCAAATGGGTCAGCAACTTTACCATAACTGTCCATACATGTGACATATCTCTGCTTGATTCCCTCTCCACAAGATGCGGAACACTGGAAAGAGCAAGTAAATACATAATGATATAGGAACAACTTATTGATCAGTGTACAATATACATCAGTGTGTAAATGATGATTAATTTCATAGGCTTCTTAATTTCATAGAACTTAGCGGTAACTCTTTAACTGATACATACCAAGGAAAGATTTCGGTTCAAAAAGAATGTTCCATAAATGTTACTTACATAACACAGTCGTCTAGAATGTTATACAAGTTTATGAAATAGAAGCTAAAGAAAAATATTTGAAACACTATTGCTGTTTTTGGTAGTCTATGTTGCTATAACAAGAGCCATTTACATTGAGGGAAGAATGTAAAATGATTCTGCTTCTTTATTCATACCTGAGTCCAGCTGCCGGTTGTCCAGGAAAAGGTCAATGGTGGAGTGGTCATAACCCTGCTTGTAGTAGTGGGATCGTGTGTAGTTGGACATTGGCCATAGTTACATGACTTGCTTTGAAACGGCCTGAGAGTGGCGTCACAGCGGAAGTCATCAAGAACTTTACCAGAGGAGAGCTGGCACTTCACAGTTCTAGTAGCGCTACCTGGTCCACAGCTAGTTGAACACTGGAGAAGAAAATAATTAGCACAATGTATGAATTTCAGAATAATGTACACCGTTCAGAATAAAAGAAAGAATACAAAAGGGAAGTAATTTAAACCTTTCAGGCAAAAGAGGATCATTTAATAAATTTCTTATTCAGACTTTGCAAAGATATACATGTGATATGTTGATTTTCAAGAGTAGATTAATAGAACAACTAGATATTAGAACCACTTTTTATTCTCTATCTAACAGCTGAGTTCATTATTCAATACCTCAATCTGTAGACCACCTGTCTTAAAAGACCATTTTCAATAAGTCCCAAAGATGGTCTTATTACTGGATTTAAACTGCACCTACCTCTTCCCATGCGTTTGTAATCCATCTAGGACAGGTGGCCATGTAACAGGGTATTCTGGAGACAGGTTGTTGTTTGTAATCACACTGTGACTCAATCACTTCTTCCTCACCAATGTAACACAAGACCTTTCTATGGCGTAAACCCTCTCCACATGTGACGGAACACTGAAAAACATCACAATACCATACTTTAACAATACTGTTTGTATTAAGACACGACATGTTAATAGAAGAATCTTCAGATACAAGTGCTTACAACTGCTGAAGAATGCTTAGGATAAAGGGCTGTTCATGTTTAAAATAAGACTGCAAATCACAAAGTTTGAAAGTATGACCAAAACAAGCTATATGAATAAACTTATTATATCCAACATGAACGTTTTGTTAACATGCAACAATAGCTAAAAGTTTTGTTTCTTTTTTTGTTTGAGAAATAGACAAACCATGATTTATCTCCCATCTAAATATATTGCTAAACCGTTTCAATAGGATTCCACTTACCCCAGTCCAGTCTTGCGAGACCCATCTTGCACATTCTCGTGTATGACATTGACGTTCTGTGATCAGTTCCCTGTTGTTACAGTACCGTTCATTCACCTTGTTCCCTCTGGCATCCACACAGGTAGCTCTACGAGTCTGTTTACCACCTCCACACTTACACTGTAATTGAACAACAAATTCTGAACATACCAGTAACATCTTTTTTCATGTTGTAACTTTTTGCATTTTAGAATAACCGAATCACAAGATTTGTTCCAATTGTGCATCAACTTATCAAACAATTTTCAAAAAAGTGACAGACTATAGATGCAATGTTTTCCTTAGTACAACAGTTACACAATATTCAAAATTAATATCCATCATTAGAAGTTATCTATAAAAGAAATTCCAACTATGCCACCAGCTGTCTAAAGGAAACATTAAAAAAAGAGTTTGCTATTATCTTCAAGGACAGTTTAGTTAGTTTAATTAGATATTTCATACCTCAGTCCATTCAGAGAAGGACCATTGAGTTTCAAGGCATTTTCCATGGCAGACAACATGTTCAGCAGGCTTAGGTCCAATGTCAGCTGAGTGTTTCTCACAGTATCTCACATCTACCTCTCTCGTGGATCGACGGTCAGTTAGTGTACACGAGATGTTCTGTCTGGCCACTCCTGTACCACAGTTGGTGGAGCAAGGGCCGCGGTACATCTTCCAACTGTTGTAAAACAAAATGATAACATAAAAATATATATTATCAATATTAACAAACTGGTAAAAAGGCTTTGTAAGGCAATACTTACTTGGAAAGCTTTGTATAAATGTAAAATAAGTATGAGAAAAACATTTATGGTCATCTTAGGTAAATAAAAAAAACTATCAACTAATGCATACATCAACATGTTTCAATAAACCAATGGGACAGAACCAACTTGTACATACTTGAGTGTACAGAATGGATTACATCTCTCCGCCTCGGTCTGTGGTTTGGGTTGGTTCTCACACCTCTGCTCTGAGACCTCAATCTTGTCTGTGTCCCGTACACACTTCACCTTTCTGTACCTCAGACCTGTAGGGTACCAAACATTGTCAATTAGTTGGTGCTGGTAGGTTAATGTTGGATGCAATATTCATTCTCCTCAAAATCATCCATTATCAATGATACTAACTAAGATTTGAAATTTGTACAACTCTATAAAGTTTCCATACAAGATAACTAAGTTGGTTGGTTACTACCATTTATTAACAAAAGAGAGATACCAAAAGAGATATTAAATTTGAACTTTTATTGACATTGCCTTATAATCAACCACATACAAAATGTAGATCAGTGCAAACTTGGCTTAGAAAATCAGTGAAGTCTGTATGTTTTCGTTTCCATAGTTACACTAGTTGTAAGCCTTTCAACACGCGAGATACTTTACTGCACAAGTAATCGTGGTCATAACTTACCTTTGCAGATATCATTACATTCGGTCCATTCACTGCTCTCAACCCATATAAAGCGCACCTCATGAGCGCTTAGTGCCATGGTATAAGAGTATTTGATATTTGGAGGGTTTAGTTGGCCAACAGAAAGCACCTGTGGAAGAAAGAGTGAGAGCTATTAACAATGTGCGTAAAATTATAGCTTTAATATTATGTAACATAGTTATTGAAATGTGTCTATGATTGAGAGAAAAGGAAAAAATAAAGACTGGAAAGATCCTTAAAACTGGTGTTATTTAAAACTGGTGTCTGTTTTCCTTATTTGTCACTTCACAAACATGGAACAAGAAGCAAATAATATAGCGAAAAATGCATCTTTAGTAAGTTTATTACTGCTGTTGCACAAACCTGAAGTTGTAGATCTTCTCCAAGAGTGCCTGTAGAGTTAATACGCTCCTCTAGCGTCTGAGATCCGCTGTAGAACAAAGTCGCCCCACCCACTTCCACCTTCTGAGGGTATGGACTGATCTGATAATGGCCATTTAGTACGTACCCACTCCTGAGATTCTTTAAGGCTGTAAAAGTATATAAAGACATATGATTGGTTGGTTGTTTTGTCATTTGATTGGTTCGTTGGTTTGTCATTTGGATGGTTCGTCACTTGATTGGTTGGTTGGTTTGTCATTTGAATGGTTTGTCACTTGATTGGTTAGTTGATTTGTCATTTGATTGGTTGGTTGATTGAATGAGTGGATTGGTTTTTACTACACATTAACAGAAACATATTAAAAATAGCTACAAAAGATTACACCTGAATATCTGGGCAAATATATAAAAACATTTTAAGTATCAACAGATTAAGCCAATGACATAGAGAAGATCCAGATTTCAGTTTCTTGGAGTTCATTGTTTCTCACCTAAATAGTTTTCATCATCCTGTAGATGTCTGTAACTATGTTGTCGTACATCAATGTTTGTTGCACCGGCAGGTATTATCACCACATTGTTGTAGTCTGTAAAAACAAGAGAACGTTGTATCTTCAGGTGCTCTACTAAAGCGTTATTTATGCCAACAGAAATCCCATCCATGTGCCAGTTCACAAATAAAAACAATAGGTCTAGTATGGGTTGATAAGTTGTGGCTGGGGTTATTTGTATTCCTCCACACATCTCAGCTACAGATAGATGCGCACCAGAATGCAAAAGTCGTGTTTTTTGTTTATTCAATTAAAATGCCAATAGGGGAAATGTTTTTATGTTTATGTGATTTGATGCAGTTAGATTTCATACATTGTGCAGTTGGCACCTGTTGACATAGAGCAGAATTAATTGATGGTTAACCTGCTCATGCCTTTGTTTCGTGTTTGCACATGTTTTTGCACATTTTTCATTTGCTAGACCTACTGGTGTGGTAAAAGAAAAACCATAACAACAGTGTCAAATACAGCAAAATGTTTCAGATTTTTAAAAATTTAAAGCAAGAATGTCAAAAGGCTTCACCTCCTTTGCAAACGAAACTAATATGCAAGAAAAACGAACAAATTAAACAAGAAAAGTAGTAGCACAGGTAGCAAGAGTGTAAGATTTAGGGCAGGATAATCACCTTGTTCAACTGCATTGTAAGTTCCTGAGAAGGTCGTACAGGAGCCATTATCCCCTCCACAAACTCCGCAACGATCTCGCTTCATGTTCGAGCCTAACTTATTGTCACATCCACCTCTCTATAAAACACAACAGTAATTAAAAATGATGATCAGTTTATTAATAAAGAATTCTTATATATCAATCAACATCTAAACAAAAAATCTGAACGTGTTTGTTTTTATAATTATTTCAGTCGTGAATAGGTGTAGAAATGTTGCTGGTTACAAAGTTATCTGGCCTGAGCCTAGAATTTGTCTTTGAGTAATTTCAGTTTGGGTTTTAAATGGTTCATCTGCCTGATTGCTTTAATCAATTTTCCTCATATCTATACCTACCCTGCATCGTCCATTCACACAGATATCGTCACCATCGGGTCTACATTTTGTGCCATCAATAACCTTTGTATTGAGCATGTGGAAGTAGGAAGGACTAGTATCTGCCTTGCAGTACAGTTTACACCAATCTTTCTCTTGTACTGCGAAAAAAGGGCAAACAGAATTTCATTAATGGTTGATCAATGTGAGATAATAAGTAGTGGAAAGCATAACATTTTGTGGTTTGTTTTCTAAATCATTCATATTACTAGGTACTAAAATGAGTGGAACTCTATATATATACACATAAGTATAACTTGAAACTTGTATTTGATAACATTGAAAGTTCTTGTAAGCTGACTCAATAGATACACTAAAACTAGTACCTTACAAATGATAATAATTCCACAGTATCCACTAACATTATCACTCAAATCTTTTGAATACAGTGCCACTTGATAGAGAATACTTCAAAGATCTGCCAATGTACTTACTGCCATCATATTTTGGGATCCATTTAGAACCATCAGGGACTTTGTAATGTCGTATTTGACTGTTATACTCTGCACACTGATGTAGACGGAAGTCCTCAGCATCTGTTGGACATGACTTTGTATTACAGTGTCTGTATTTGGCTTTCTTCCCTGTGCAGAAACGACCAGCTCCGCTTGGACTACAAAGAACGAAGATTTGGTAAACGTTAAGGCATTCACACATAAAAGGAACACACTACCACAAAGACCCTCAAATGAAATCATAATGTTTAAGAGCTGTTTTATCAATATACCTTGATGTAGTTCTACCATTGGTAAGTTTGTCATACTTAGGATATCAATCCTAGGACGCATTAATGACTTAGGTGAGATATCAGTCCTAGAACACATTAATGACTTAGGTGAGATATCAGTCCTAGAACACTTTTAATGACATAGGTGAGATATCAGTCCTAGAACACATTAATGACTTAGGTGAGATATTAGTCCTAGGACACATTAATGACTTAGGTGAGATATCAGTCCTAGAACACATTAATGACTTAGGTGAGATATCAGTCCTAGAACACATTAATGACTTAGGTGAGATATCAGTCCTAGAACACA
>ENA-OREC01000716-OREC01000716.1-marine-metagenome-genome-assembly--contig:-NODE-716-length-14332-cov-12.080182_pt1 | contig 14332 bp, 4 predicted proteins | sample MGYA00248626_ERZ508543 | MGnify/ENA primary metagenome ERZ508543 (study PRJEB26211, sample SAMN05518279) | marine metagenome | isolation source: Puget Sound, Washington, USA | host: Bankia setacea... | reverse complement strand
GGAGGAAATGGTAGTAGGGTGCATGGTAAGGGGGCATGGTAAGGGGGCATGGTAGTGGGACATGGTAGGGGGCATGGTAGGGGGGAAATGGTAGGGGGCATGGTAGGGGGGCATGTTATACATGAATATATAGCAATTCAATCCAGTCAACGTTAACACACATAACGAAGTAGGTGAAGTTGTTTTTATTTGTAAAAATGTTTTGTTAAAATGTATCATTGAAAGCATGTGTAATTGATCTTTAGCATGCCAAATGTTGTAAAAACATGCAAACTCAGCCTCATAGATGTCAGAAAATGTTAATAGTTATGCGATTGTCTATTAAAATGTAAAAAACAACAACACTTTTTGTGTTCTTGTTAACACCGTCCACGATTCTGTTTTTATCCAATTTGCTTCTGATATTGTGAAAGTTTCTCCCGCTGATGAAGCTCTTTGCTGGATGAGGTACGTTGTTCCGGACGTTTACCCTGTATTATTTTCATATTTTATGTTATACTCGGACAAGGGAAAGTGATATACACATTTTAGCACCATACATCTACAAGTTTCAGCGTGTTTGATTACGTGCCGCCATCTGCTTATGGATAATACAATACAATACAATATGACCCTCGAAACTACTTGCTAAGCAATGTACTAATTAGGGAAATAACTGTACCCATAGAAAATCAAACTGTTTTCCTCGAAATATTGTGAAAATAGCGTACAGTTTCATGATAATTGACAAATAAGTCTCGAATTATACACACTAGACTGCCTTTATTTCCTTTAAATGTGTGCATACCATGCGTGGGTCACATTTTGAAGATGATAACGAGCGTCAAACTAAACAAACTAAACTCATTGTATGACCGAATTTTATAATGATTTGAATCTATTCTGCATTGACCGATTTTAGAAGTACGCTGACATACGAACTGTTTTAACATGGGAGCCGCAACAGACGGGGATAGACATATTTTCTTGCAATTAATGAATGACGTCATCGAACAAGGTCACGTGATGTTTGGGTAGCCAAGGACTAAAGGCAAACCAGACACATTTTCATTACTTAAACACTCTTTAAAAAAACCCAACTCAAGTCTAAATAACCGGTTCTGTCAGTTAAAGTGTTATAGCTGCAAATAGATATACATGTACTCTATGGATGAATGAAAAGGAGTTCAATGAAAAAGTAAACACGTTTAGGAACACGTGGTTTCCGTTTTACAAAGTCATTAGAATCAGCAAAACAGGAAATATGAATGAAACTTTAACCTAACAGGAGTGGGTTTGGTTAAAAGCTTGCGTCATTGGGTTAGCCAAACGTCATTAACTTTTGATTGTATTGATTCCACGAGGCTAATTTTGTCAACGGATGTTTACTTTTTGTGTTGTTTAAGTGGCCATTCGACGAAGGACATTAACATTGTACTTTCGTGACTGGAAGGTTCACAGTTAAACAGAGTGTGTGCGCGTTTAGTCACGTTGTCTCATTTATAAACACGTGACCATGTAAAAAAAAAACTGTTTTTTTTGGCAGAATAAATTCGATAATCTCGGCAATGGTCTGCAAGTTATCATTTGTTATACAATTGAGAATATCTGAACTAGCTAGGTCCACTTCTTCGGTCCACTTTTCAGAAAAAAATACAAAAAACATAGACTGCACCTTGTATATTACAACATACAAAGTAAACATCCACAACTTGAATACGATGCACGAGCACGTCGAGTTTTACTGTTATTGGGAAGATACAGTACATTCTAGTCTAGATTTATTAAATGCTATTACTTTTGAACATATCAAATGCATGTTTATTTGTGTTATACCAAAACTGTTACAACGAAAGATACGTTTTCCGGAAACAAATAAACAGTTTTTATCACGCATATTGGAATTACAATGTATATATTATAAATTTGTATTAGAAATAATGGTTTCGCCACTTTATTAACGGACCTTCCCAAACGGCTCGACAAAACCTCTCTTTCAAATGTCTTGCAACTCGCCAGATATACTCATAAGTCGGAAGGACTTGAACTTCTCTTTTTTAATGATGAATTAACTGGAAGTAAACTTAAGAGACCAAGTTTTGGAAACTCCCCGAATCACTTACGAGCGATCTATATTGAAGATACGCTGTAATTGAAATGTAAGAATCTCACAGGGAAGGAATGCCCCACGCCATTAGCCATGTAGACACGTGTTTGATAGTCCGGTACATGACGAAGAACAACTGTCAGTAATTGAACGCGACACGGTTCTAGTGCTGATTGAGATTCTGTAATATACAAATGTAATTATATACAAATCAAATGAACTGTGTGTACAATGCGGATAGAAGGGTCAACTCTCTCACTAGGGTAGATTTTGTTAATATGTTTGTCAGGCAAAAAAATGGCCCACATGTAATTTAATCAAACACATAAATAACAGCTCAGACCACTGTATGCCCTAATGCCCTACAAACAGGGACCATAAATTTGGACTAAGCACATAAAGGCGTTTTTTATAGTGAACGCAGACGACAAGTTTTATTATATGCACATACGATATTTGTTTGAGCTTTAGTTAATTTACGAGAGAAACAAATACGGAAGTGTTCACTGCTGGTCGAAAAAAATATAGTACCCTCAACTTACGAATATACTTTTACAGCGAATCCTTTTAATACCACGGATAATTTTGAACTTGCCGTGTTATCATCTTGACATTAAACTTATTGTATTGAAGAAAAGTACATTTTTGTTTAATACGCCCACATATTTCCGTTGTTGTCAAATGAACAAACTACAGTTATTAAGGACTCTTTAACATGATAACCGATAAACAGCAACACAAGGAACAACAACAACAACAACAACAACAACAAACAGGAACACATATATCAACAGCAGCAACAACTCCAATGAACATGAGAGACATGCCATAACATAAAAAAACATATATCTAAACTGTATTATACTGAAGACGTTAGGCATTCATTTATTTACAATTTTATTTGTGATTGCATAAAAAAATAACTAACTTTTTTTAGTGAAATATTTCAATAAAACTACAACGTTAAAGCCCACACAGGACCACGCTGAGCTATCCGAACACGGGTGGATATCTCTAAAGACAGTCTGTGACCGTTACCACTAAAACCACACTGAATTTCGATATTGTGTTAACATAGTACATATCAGGCGTATTTCTTGACGTACAAACATTTCATCATATTTGTACCAAAAGAGACGGGAACCGTTAATCGGGACGTTCGAATTTCAATGGGTTGAATGTAAAATGTAAAAGTTAACAATGTTATTAATATGTTTTCATCAAACAGCTATATCTTACGTAATTCACATAAATCAAACTCATATCAAGTATAACGTGCCAATTCAGAACGACCTAAAGCTAATATGAACGCCCCATGTCTGTCTGTGAGTGTGTGTGACTGTCCCCATTCTTGGTCGTCATTTCTCTGTTCCCAATGACTTTTCATTTCACTTTTACTCCCAATTCTTAACGCCTATTTCAACTTCAATCTTAACCATTATGTTACGAGACCTGTTTCAGTTGGCTCGACAAAAAAAACCCAACCGAAACCGTTTATTTACAAATTGTCTATCAATATTTACACGAGATTTATCACATTTTAAACCCTGACCAATTCACTAATAACAACTGTGGTGAAACCGTTGTATAAATCAATTTAACTGTTCAACATAACATTTAAAGTTTCCCAAGTTATTTAATACTGCAGAACATTTCCAAACGGCTTCGGATGATAGGTAGAATAGTTTCTGTGATATAAACCGACTCGGGTTACAATGCAAGTCATTCAAATCTCCCCATGAACCAATTAACATTTGAACAGCAATGTTGTCGCCATTAAAACTTGCTAAACGAACTAGATACGGATCAGTACGTTCTGTCAATGCCTTGTTATATAATAACTCGTATTTTAATGTTTAGATTGATTACGGTTTATAAAATGTTAATATACGATACGAAACTAGAGTTGTGTATGTCAAAAGAAATTAATATAAATCTGATTTGAGAAAGTGAAGAAACTGAAAGTTATTATCATTATTTATAGAAAATGTCAACCTCCAATTAATTATTAACACATTTTATTATATTTTTGTTTACATTGACGTTTCAGCTTTCATTTTTCTTTCATATAATAAATTACTGTGTACAAGGTTTTCGTTTACATTTAAAAAGAAGTCTAGTTTAGTTCTAATGCAAACAACATAATCTCGAGCAGCTCATGTCATTTAAATGACCAAAGCTACCAACTAGTTTAACACTTTTGATTTGGTTGTTTGATTTGTTTTCAATATTATGTAGATGTCGATGTTAACATGCTGATCGTAGAGGGCCTAACGCAGTAGGTTCCACACTATTGTCGCTTGTACAAACAATAAAAACTGTTATTCATGTATTCGTGTTTATTGTGTTGTATTTTCTTAGTAGAGCAGTTATTCGCTTAAAATAGATATATGGCGTACAGTTATAATGCCATGTCTAGCTGACAGCAATGTGCCAATGACGTCATAAGGTCCAAAAGCGATCTGAAGGCATATCATTCTGTGTACATATTTAGCTGGCTATTTGCAAATGCGTCTACGTCACGGAAGACAATATCGAACATATATATATTTATCTATATCGAAGAGTCATCCAATTATGTCATCATTCATACTAAAAGAGTTAAAGTTACAACACTGTTTTATTCAATTCAATTCAATTCAACACAATTCAATTGTATTGGTCAATGTCGACAATAACAAGACTGCTTTAGATAAAAAATAATAATTGAAAGACAAATAAACGAGCACCAGTACCCTGTTTCATAGAACATTTTTCGAATTTGTTTTTAACTCACCATTGCTGTGACTGACGCACCTTTAAGATTTAAACAAATAACATATTAGGCTTATACTCAAGTCCAGGTTAAGTTATGTCTCTTGAAAAGGCTTTTAAACACTTCACTTGGTAAAAACTCCAAATCAAGCTTGCAGGTGACCGCGGTCTAGTTTCTGGGTCAGATGATCTCGTGGCATACTTTTTTTAAAGTGGATAAACTATGTAACCCCATAAGTATAGCAGGGGATAGTTAACCAGGCATCATTCAATGCACTACACAGACTCCTTCTTTGCAAGAATTGTGCATTAAATGACGGCACATAGGACAAGAAAGGGTATAACTGACACTGAAGCCCTTTACGCTAGACATGTTATATCTTATATCAAATGTGTTTGACCATAATACTCATTCTCTTATGCCAGGTCAATGGACGGACACTATACCAGCTATTTAACTCTACTTATAACGTAACCGTGCTCTTGTTCGAAATACTGTTTAAGTACCAAGCAAGATACCAACACTATTGGACACGTTTGCACTTCATTAAAAGTTGACATGTTAGAAGTAATCGGATTATTGGGGACTTAAACTAGTTTATAGTCTTTAATCTGTTACGCAGGTTCTATCGCTTGTAAAGGCGTGATCTTTGCACAGTTAGAACACAGTTAAGAATAGTTTAGATTCAGTGTGATTGTCAGCGAGTGTGTGTTTTTCTGGGGACATTTTGATGTATTGTATATAGTGTATACTATCGGACAAAAGAACTATCGTAAAAGTATACATCAAGATATTATTCAAGAATGAGGAATTACACAATTGTGTTCTATTTATAGTTACCGAGCAATCGCATACATTTGTTTTCTATTTGGAAAGTAAAGGTGTGCGACCGAATAGCACCACATATACCGCCACATGTACCGTTTACCTGGTGAATATGGAGAGTTAGTAAATTAAGGTGTAATAAATAGTGTACCTTATAGAAACGAGTTATAGACATTGTTTACCACTGGAAAAGTCAACATTTACGTCCATGTAGTACATGTATATATATAGATATATATATCGATATAAACCGTCTACCCGTTAACTATAAAAAGTTATTCCACGGGGTGTTGTAAACAGTGTACAACGGCGAGGAAGAATGGCAATTGTTTACCACTGGACAAGTCAACATTTGTGAAACATTCATCGGAATTATCATTGATTGACGGAAGTTTAGACAGTGCTGACAGTGTAGGGTGCTTTTACGGGTAACTATTTTGCTTTTAACATTTGAACACTTAAGCGATAGGTTTATGGCAATAGATAGACGGTTAGTTGATAACAAATATGAGAGGGATCGTCATTTTGTTTCATATGCAATGGGACCGAGCCTATTTGACTGTCTTTTGAACCACAAGTATATAATCGATTTGGGATTTTTTCGCCACTCTTTTTACCTATACACAATGCGATCCAGGGTTTAAACTGAAAGCGTACAAGCTATTAAAATTTGTCTCTGTTTGGTTCAATAGAGAATAGACAGTGGCGGTGTTTGGATTGTTGGGTAGAAGAAAAGGTTTTATGGGGGAATCTGTGGTAAAACATAGATAGTATTAACCTACCGTCTAGTGATCGAGGGACTTAAAGATTTACAAGACAACCCAGGGCTTATAGAATCGACCAACTATTGGAGTTTACCTCTCCATTTGACAAGGTGGAATTAAGCGCATACAATATTTGAGTCTCGAATACTGTTCTTCATAAAGCGGACGAATTAAAGTGCAGATCAAAAGTGTCATTCGATTCACTAACTCCACATTGCGGACTAATAGTAAAAGTGCTAATATTATGCTGTCGATTCTTCACTGCAAATAGCGGACGACTTAAAGTACAAACCAAGTATATAGCAAATATAGAAAACATATTACTGCATACAAAGGATACGTATTCAACATTTATTCTGACAACTAAACTAAACCGAGCACACGTGTGTATTAAAAGGACACAGGTTTGTTATAGGGGAGAATAAGAAGAAGGCAACATACAGCGTCATGGTTAAGGACTAGTAGAATGAACTTGAAGAAAATGTTGTTCTTAGTGCTTCAAACAAAACTAGCTATAATGCTATAACAAAAGTGGATCTTCAACGCAGTTGTCATAACATTTTTCGATAAGAGAAATTGTCTTAGGATTCGACTTGTACTAATATATATTCGTTAATGAGCGAAACGGAAACGAAAGGGAATTGACCTGTTCATATTATTTCAATGATTAATTAAAAAAGACAAACTGAATATAGATAGTAATCAGGAAAGAAGAAAGGAAACGTGAGTGATACAGTTGTATTACATTATTTGGAAGGGCGTTGTCCGGTGGTTGAAACGTTACACCATAATATCTTCAGGACTGTAAAGTGAGTACCAGTTAGTATATGGAAATTGTTTACTCTTTTGTAGAATACGTTCTATTTTAAGGGCACTGCTATCATATTTGTTTTTTTGGGAAAGTCATTGTGAGTACTACGGTCAATATTTCTGTTTCAACGGTTTTCTGTTACCAAATACTTCAACGATTTTTGACAGCTCGTTGGAAAGAAAACAGGTTGTCGTTGTAAATCTCGTTGTCTATTCTTTCTAGTATTGTCGACGAGTGTTCCTGACTAAGACAAGGTTTTCTAGTTATGATGTACGCATTCTTTTCCGGCGAACCTTAATGAGTGTTCAATTGGAATTCTACATTTTTCCTTACATATAATTGCCAATTGCGGTTTAATCAATCGAACGACCCGACGATACGCTGTGATAAACTATTCCAGACTATTTGGCGATTATGTAATTCAATACCAAAGACAATTAACATATTGAGCTCTGCACGTTGCATAAAGTATTTTTACCATTATATAATGTTAAACTTGGTGAACTGGGCAACTTGGCGACAATAAAAGAGACGATCGTATAGGTGGAACGGAGAGGTATATATACAAATATAAATCGCTGTTCTTACACTTCGAGTATGCTTCTTTGATTTCAACCTTGTATAATTATGAAGATTTGACTGAAGTAATCTACATCGAATTACAAGATTTCGAGCATGCGTCTATGATATAACCGTTGTATGTTTTGATTAACTCTCGGTGTATATTTACGATTGGATTTCTATATAACTCGAGCTTTACAATGATCCTGTCGTAATCTTACATCGGGATCTGCCTTTGACGGTTTGGCTTTTAAACTGGCGGTGTATTCATTTTATTGAGGACACAAATTATGTTGATTGTTTGTACGAGTATTTCGATTATAATTGAACCGAAGTTTTGATAGAAAGAAAAACGGAGGAATTTTGGTTTTACCGATAGACATTTTTGTTTTAGAAGTTTCTTATTTTAAACAATATATTTACCGGATCTGTGAACAATACAGTTTATCGTTTGAAGAAATATATACTTTCGACGATGGTAGTTTCAGAGGATTTTTGTTTAAGCTTGAATTGTTGATAAAAAATGTATGAAATAAGGAAATGTTTACTCAGTGGTTGGTGTCTGTTATATGGTGCATAAAATAGAACTTCTTTGTGTTTTACAGACATACTTCATTCAAGTGTACACATGTTGATAAGCCCACAGGCGGGGAAGAGTTTTAACGGTAGAATAAAAGACGAACATTGTGAACACTCGTTACCTTGATCAACTAGTAGAGCGGACGGATTTGTTTAACATTTTGAAGTGGGAAGAAAGCTAGAGAAATGAAGAGCTGTCATTGTGAAACACAGGTTAGGGGATTTGCGAACATTTAACCACTTCAGTTCAAAAAAAAAGAAAAGGGTTGTGTTAGCATTTAGAGTTTTCACTTTTAACAAGACACTTAGATCAAAACTGAACATACCTGGGTAGAGAGAACTAAGTTTGAAAGTCGTTGAAAACAGATTGTAAGATCAATGATTGGTGATTTATACGTGACACAATCAAGTCAACAAGAACATTCCAGAACGGCGTGTGTCTCCGTGGAACAGTTTGGATCGAACTAGGCCTTCTAAGTGTCACGGCGGTTTTCAGGGACACAGATAAATGCCGGTAGATAATGTTTAAAGGATAATCTAAAACCCGGGTTCCGTAACTACAAATCTGGTATGTGTATTTTACAAGGTGTTATACATCAGTTTGGCTTATCAGTCTCATGATCGATATTCTTTTTCTTTTAAGTTCGTGTGTAGGCACATTTTAGTAGCATCATGGAGGGAATAATGTTCGATATTACAAGGTTACTGAAACTGTATCATATTATTTACACCGGTATGTATATAACTGTTTATTGAACCTGTAAACGTACCAATAGCAACATGTGACTTGCTATCACAGATGTAAACGAGGTCCCCGTTGTTTCCTTGAGCAAGAAACTTTACCCGTATTGCTTAGTACTGGTTGGTTCCAGGAACGGATTCGAGCGTGATTTCACAATCGAACTGAAATGAATTGAGGGCCTTATGGAAGATTGACTTAAATGTCAAATAAGCCCCTCTCGTTAAATATCGTCCAAACCAAATAAATGAACATGTCTTAAAGGCTGATGAATCTGATAAAAATAAAAGGCAATCACTAAAATCCAATATCTCATGTTGTCAAGTGATTAGAATTCGTCTATTGACTGAAAAGCTTTAAAAAAAAGTTTATAGTATCATTAAAACATTCTAAATAGCTCACGTATTATTTCGTAAGAAGTATGAGAAACTAACAAATCTGAAAGTGACACTAATAAAAATGTCTCGCAGCCTTTTTACCGTTGTTGAATATCAAATTTACAAGCAGTTTCTGAAAGCGCCCATGCTCGAAAGCTATGATTCAAACATCTGCAGATTATCTTATGAATTGTCGCCTGCAGCTATTACATCGGTCTAGTGAATTTCCTACTTTCTCCCAGTCTGTTATAACATGCATATTTCTGTTTGACACACGCAGGCCCATAATTCGAGATAACAAGAAATGGATACACATGTTGCACTAGGCCTGCATTTTTATCTTTTTCAAAAATCAATGGCTCAATATTTCACTCTCGGCAGGTGACTTGTCATAAATAATCACCGACTGTAAAACCTGTGTATTGATTGACGCTTTTCGTCCTTCAGGTCAGATATGAAAAAAACATGACACTGTATCGTCCCGTGTGCATACGTATTAAAGTTTAATAAATGCATATATCACACCGCTCAAGCATCGGTGGAATATTAATAAAAATACGGCAAAGGGATGGGCGTAGAAACGGGTAAATGTTTATGTTAAATGTACATCGATTTAGTATGGTTTATACGGAAGAATAAACCATGCGATACACTTATATAATACATATACGTAACACACGTACACCTGATCTAATGTACATTTACTTCACATATAGAGGTAATGTCGGGTGAATAGACATTCATGTTTCATCTTTCGAACTTTAATGATATCAAAAGACTTGCACTCGGTTTAGAGAAACATTTAAATGCAAACAAATACCATACCACCTCTATTAAAACCCACCTTAACACCGAGGATACTTCAATATAATTAACACATGCTTTAAGTGCAGAATCTACACGTTTATATACATCAAACCTCACTTGAATGACCGCCTTGTTTAAACAAACATTTTGTTGGGTGGTGTTTTTTTATTCGCACTGTTCATATTCGGTATACACTGCTCAATTTGAATATTATCCAGTTATAAGTTATTTAAAGCGTCAACTATGAGGAATTATCGACTAAAGAAAAGTGATATTGTCTTGAAAAAGATAATAATTATAGATTTAATAATCAACACGTAAACTACCCAATCTAACATTGTACCAAGATAGGTCGCCGGTTCATTCAATTATAGTCTTAGGGCTGTTTGGTTATATTCGTTTTCACTATCATGTCTTCGGGTAAACAACTATTAAACACCATGTCCATGTTAACTGTTCTCACCCTACTTCGAGGTTACTGTCCTGCTTTACTTTTGTTTTGAAATCAAACTTGTACACGCTCGAATTCCACAGAAGTGCATGCTCTCATATTGGATTAATTCTACATTCTTTAAGTCTTTAATTAACAGTTTATATTTATAATCTGAATACTAAAACTGTACATAAGGTGTAGGACGTTGTTATAATTTCCTAGCTCACAGGTTCTTGCCCTTTTAATAACAATCAGAAAATATCCCCAACTGTTTCATTCAAACGTGTTGGCTGGTGCAGTTTGTATTGTATTCGACTAAGTTACTGTACATATCTATAGACAATCATGTATTACAAACCTTTAAATGAATTTGTTTCAATGTTAAATGCCCATGAGAAATAAAATATCAGGATGTGCATCAGACAAAACAATACATGCATTCCTATGGCATAACTTCATACGATCTATATCTAGAATTGCATATATCGTTGTGAGACAGACATAAAGGAACACGGTATATACTATTACATATTCTTACCCAAAGAAGCAGGTAAAATCATTCTTATTCCCCATGCCCCCTTGTCTAATCTATTATTCATGTAAACAATACTCTTGTGCTGTAGGATTGTCTACATAATAATCATCTTGATTTGTGGGGGTTAATGTAATAATGGCGAAAAAGAATCAGGCTTAAACAATGACGACTAATTATATCACTGCCGGATATAGATAACTAACCTTTGACGACTTAATTTGGCGTTATCGGCTTTGGCACGTATTTGTTTTGAAATATTGCTGTGCAAAATAAAATAATTGCAAGGTCAACGTGGCTAGTATTAGTAACCCGAGCAGAGATAATCCGTTGATAATCTTTGATTTATTAAGGGTAAGATCCTTTTAGTCTTTAATCTGAATTAATAGATATTCCATAAGTCAATTCAGCCATGAGACTTAAGATCAGTGATTCACTAACTATTGTGTAACATATGTCCATTATAACGAGGTTATTTATATAGGTATCTTGGCAAACTGCATTATTTTACAAAACCGACGAAGAACACGTCAATTAGTTAGGTGATTGTAAGGTTCATAATTGAGTCCGTGAGACGATTAAATCAACTATATATATATCGCTGTAGATGTGCTGGCTAGTAGCAAATATCTTTTCCTCTCCTTTTTTCTGAGAAGTCACAGATTTCTCATTTTGGACTGTTTTTGTTTTTTCTAGTATTGTTTTATTCTATATAATTTGGTATTTCGGTTTACGGGCAATCTGATTTAGATGGGCATTTTGTCAAACGTGGAATTTTCTTTATAACATTAGATTGTGTCTGATTCGCCGAACTGCATGTTCTTCTATATTCAGATTTCTATGAACTAAATACCTAGCAAGAGGTGGGAATGCAAAGGACGTATGCTTAAGAAATATAAGCTCTTTTAAACTGGATATTATGTGTGTTACAATAAAGGTGTCTGATCTGACCGAATACATCAGAAACAATTGTTGAATACAGAAACGTCACAATTTGTTTATACTTGGCTTATACAGTTACTGTATGTTAGTTTAGTTTAGGCTTTGCAAGTCACAATTTATAATGAATACTAGTATGTCTGTTGGCATGGGCATCAAGGCAACATTAGAACAGAGCCTGTCACGAAAAGTTGATTTGTCCGTGTTCTGATTGGTGCATTGTCATATGTGAAAATAAACTAGGTCCGTAGTATGTCAAGGTAAAATAACGCCTGTACTTTTTCATGCTGGTCTTCATAGCGAATACAGGACGTCCAAAACTCTTAAATGAACAGGTTGTATTTTGATAATGTTGAAATTATAATTGGAATTGTATATTGACGTTAAGAAATCGGTAACTATAATATAATTACAATACAGGTTACAAAAACAAGCGGATTTGTGAACATGTAACCACTTCAGTTAAAAAAAGAAAAGAAAATGGTTGTGTTAGCATTTAGAGTTTTTCACTTTTAACGAGACACTGACTATAGCTGGGTAGAGAGAACTAAGTTTGAAAGTCTTTGAAAACTGTTTGCAAAACCAATGATGGTAATTACAATACAGGTTACAAGAACATTGTACCACTTCAGTTAAAACAACTATATATTTTCTTATCATGACTGTAGGCGCTTTTTGGTTTTAGCTCGTTGTTTCTCTGTTGGTACCACTTGCTCCAAATATCCACGAGAAACATCATATAATTATATCAAGCATTATAATAAATTGATTTGCACTGGACTCGTTAAACCCACAAAGACATGTTATCCAAACTCTCAAAGCCCTTATCATATGTCGACCAAGGGGCTATCAGCGGGCTTCAATGGGCCCTGGGCTGCCTGTTACCCTGTCCTATTTAAGCCCAAACTGTTTCAGGGTAGGATTCATTGACATATTTATCACCTCTGTATTTGTAATATTGGTATACGTTAAAGCCCCTGGTCTAAGCTGGATAAACTTTGGGACGAATATTTCAGTAGCACTAAACAAATATTAGGCTGTTTGAACACTGGAGATATTTATACACCGCGTCTGAATTGCCTGACTATGTAAAAACCGCCTGTTCGGGGATTAAGTTAAGAATTAATGACGTAATCACGCTCTAATTATCAATATTTGATTAAAACATGTCTTTCATAAATTATTATCCAAACACTTAAGTTTATGGTAAGTTCGACGTTACAGAAAACCGCACAAAATCAAGTGTACAATGTAAACAAAGCCGGTACTTTTTATAGATCTCACAGTTTCTAGTTCAGACCGGGATTGTTATAAAGCTTCACACATGGATACAAAGTTTGTTTTCAGTAAATATTTGGAATTTTGTTTAACTTGTATATGTTTTAAAATGGTGGTTGTTTTAACAATTTGATATGGATATTTATACAAGACAAACGTAAGACATTATTCTAATGAGTTCATGTCAAATAGAGCATACCTGTTCGCATTTTGTAGTTTAAACTTATTTTATTGCGTAATTGTTTTACAAATACACTCAGACACATATAAGTTAACACAATCAATTATAAACAGAGGGTAAAAGGGTCGAGCCACAAGTTCTAAAACTTATTTACGGCTCTCCCCTTGTACCAATCTAGCTAGGACAAGTACAGTGTTAAACGCAGTATATCTAACAAACATCAACATTATTGAAAGAAACTAATTTATGTTTTTTTAAAAAGAAGAAAATAAAAAAAGTGAATGAGAAAAAAAGTGAATGAGATTGTGGATGTTAAGTTCAAAACAAAACAAAAACAAAAACTAGTGAGTGAAACGCTTTGACTTTTTAATAAAACTATGCACTGTATTAACTACAGTTATAGTTATGAATATGTATTTGTGTATAATGTATGTTTGTTATAAATGTATTGTACATTTTATGCACCCACTATGTGTTATGTTATTAATACGTAAAAGTAGAATTTCCAAACAGAAGGATATTACAGATGAATGAGTGCAGACGTCCAGTGTCGCACTATAACTTCTAGATACAGTTTAATGAGTGCATACGTCCAGTGTCGCATTATAACTTCTAGATACATTTTAATGAGTGCAGACGTCCAGTGTCGCATTATAACTTCTAGA
>ENA-OREC01000715-OREC01000715.1-marine-metagenome-genome-assembly--contig:-NODE-715-length-14338-cov-12.560059_pt1 | contig 14338 bp, 12 predicted proteins | sample MGYA00248626_ERZ508543 | MGnify/ENA primary metagenome ERZ508543 (study PRJEB26211, sample SAMN05518279) | marine metagenome | isolation source: Puget Sound, Washington, USA | host: Bankia setacea... | reverse complement strand
GGGGGAGTGTAATTTAATGTTCAACCCTGACCAATTCAAAAAGCTGAAGTCGTCATTCCGGATTTCCTACCGAGGTCGTGTATGTATGCTCATGATTAATACGTGATACGATCATTTAACACTCTTCAATTCACAACCTATCGAAAATAGCAGCTTTTGTTCAGGATATAACCACAAACCTTACTAAAAACGGTAGCATCCGGTCTCTGTTTGTCATTTTTGAACTAAGGTGATTTTTGCGCAACAGAGACACTATTTTACCGACTATGTATGTGCGGTTTTCTTCAATTTCAATGGGCCATTTTCTTACGCATGCAATGCCATCAGTGCTAAGTGTGTGTCCAATATAGAGTTCTGTGGCTTATGGCGAACAATACTCGTAAAAGGCAAGAAGCTCCAAATAAAACACATGACTGAACGTTTAACCAAAGTTAGATTAAATACAATGTACATGTTGTAGAACGTGAAGATTTAGTGCAACCTTGAACTGAAAAGGGGTTACATTGTGGTTTCGAACACTCATGCTTTTTTAATATTAACTGCAAAGACAATTAATTTAATCAACCACAATTCATTTTTAGAGTTTTTGTCCACAACAAATGTGCTTCAGACAAACGCAGTTTCATGTGCATACGAATTAAGCGGATTTATCTATCAAAGTTGAGTGTATGTGTTGCCAATGGATGGCAAATTGAATACACGAGAAAAATCCACTATCTCAGCATGGCCAGTTGACATTGTTCACGAGTATGAAGTCTATATATTGTTCACCGATAGACGTATATACGGGTAGTTTCCTTCACATTTACCCGAAATCGATGAGGTTCTGAATAATGAAATCATGGTCCCACCACGAAATATTAGCTAGCATTAAAAGAAGTGTTAAATCTTCCAATTTAAGAGAACTAAGTACGAATCATTTGAGTGTGTTACACCGTAAAATGTCAATATTGCTGTACCCGTATACAAGCTTAGTCGGACTTTTTCTTTTGTACCTAAAACAATACATTTGTACCTCTGTGTCTGTACTTTCTACACCGAACCCGCAGGCCAATAGAGGTGTGAAATCTTTAACAAGGAGTGAAATTTGTCTGGGTGGTGTAACGTGATGTAATATAGATTTAAATCACCATAGAGCGGTTAATATCCAGACAAAATAGTACAAATACCTTAACTCGCTTGTTATTACAGGTGTAGCGACACTTCCCACTAGATGGTTATCTGATAGTGTTGGTGTGTAAGTTCTAAGTTCGATTTCTGTCATCAAAGAAAAAAAGTAGTCCGTAATCGATTGATAGTTCAGACACGGTACAATGCGGCCTTATCTAAACGTGTTAGTAATGCAAATAAGCACATCGTCTTAATATGGTTTACTGTCTTGCATTTTTTCGCGACGCCAAATCAAAATCGACGTTACAAATCGAGTGAGTTAGAATATCAATTGATGGCAACCAATCGTTGAATCTTCTCGCCGCATTAATGGCGGTTTGAAAACAAAAAATACGAAACAAAAATGTAGTACCTTTTTAACATACGCGAATGATTGTTGTCGTGCCCGAGTGATACACATATATGTTATAGCTTTGTACATACGTTTGTGTTGTCAACTATTTTGTAAAACATTGTCACATGTAAATTATTCATGTAATTCTTTAACTGTCTTTGTCGAGAGTAACTAGCTTACAATAATCGTTTTGATGAATTTAAACTGATCAATTTATGGCAGAAATTATACCATTCAATAACAATGTGCATTTACTAAAACTGCTAAATTTGTTTGAGTCTTAGTTCGGGTACTTCCGGAAAGATTCGACATTTTCCGTTGTGGAATCAATGCACGTGAGAAATAATTAAACGGCAAAAAGCATCCCGATCTTTCTGTGCACGGAAAGTGTCGAAGCAGCTCGGAAACAGCCGAACGTTGTACGAACCATATGCCAGCATGCTTATGTGTTTTCCTCTAATTTTGTCAACAGGTATTCTAAAATCCAGTTCTAGCGGTAAGTTGGTCACAGCTAGATATTGCTTAGCTTGTCACTGTATCCCTAATAATTCTTGTTTTCAGACAAACCCTTAGCCAAATATGCTTGTAGCTTTTTCACATATTACCTACTGCAGCATAAATGATCATGTGTCTACAGAAGAGTGATTTGACCATTGTTTTACATGCTAAACATTGTAATTAACGAAACTGTAAACAGAAATTCCATAAAAAGCTCATACATTATATTTTGCCCGGTGTAATTTTTTGGAAAGCTTTGACTTTCGGATGACGACTGTTTATGTGTTCATGTATTACTTTAGATGCACAGTTTTACAGTGTGATTGAACATATTTACTAATGAGTAAAACTGACATTACTGCTGAGTTTCGTGTTTAGTTTATTGAGAATTACAAATGTGTTAACATAAACTTGTATTATATTGCACATTTTACATTTTAAGACGTATTCAAAACTAAAAGGCAAACGATTAAACGAGAAAATAAAGTCTTAGATAATTAACATGCATTTTAAATCAGTCTTGTAACATTGTTATGTCAACAGCATATTCTTAAGACATCGAAACAGTTATAAATGAATGTTCTTTTTTTTTAAATTCCAAGCATTCATTTATGTCATCTACTTCATACAATAGCTAGATACAAGGGTTGTGATCACTTTTCATTTAAGTTTTAAATTAACACATTTAGGTATGCTAAGAAACGGTGAGTACGTGTTTGTATATGTGTAGGACATATAACACACGGTGAAGGTTATGTTTGCACCGTATTGTGTGTTGTAATTTAGTGTAGATTAATTTACCAATATATATGACGTCATAAAGCATATATTGCGTCACATGAACGCGTGTTGAACTTCAAAACCTCGGGCAAAGGCTTTGGTTTGGATATTGCAACTTTAAATATTGTTTCTTGGTACATTGTTCTTAAAGTCAGACTGTTTAGAGTTTGAGTTTGTCTGTTCACCATTCTTTTAAATGCTTTATTATATCTAGTATGGGCAAAACATAGCAATGCGTCATTTGCATGTTGCTTTTGTATTTTTTTTATAATCTACTTCTTACCCGATACTTTACCCTTAGATCTGTCTACCTCAAGTAAGTTTAGGTCATTTACATCACATACACAAAAGAAACAACCTTTTGAAATACTGCATAGCTTGACTGTCATCCTTCTTTTTCCGTTTCAAGGACTGTTACTCGGTATCACGTTCCCAGTACATTCTAATAGTCGTTTTTTTACATCTGCATTTTGAAATCAAGTCGATTGTAAACCTTTATTAAATATGGACCCTCTATACTCTGTTATTATCAACATATACGTATATATCCGAGCTTTAAGCTTCATTTACTGTGTGCTTTAGATTGTGTGGTTTATAGTTTGCTTACGTATTTGGTTCACATTTTATTGCAAATATAACACATATAATCTCATGTCTACGTTGAAATGTGTTTAGAACATAACTGAATAATACTAGTTGATCATATATTTGTTTCAAAGGGAGATTATTTAGAAACATTGGGTTGCACTCAAGTATTTTTATATTTCTGTTTGTCAATACATGGTTTTGTCATACGTTGATTTGTAAAATGTACACATTGTTTGCTAAAGTGAAAACTGTACTATAGCACAAGGAAGTCAAACTACTTCGAACTATATGAATTGTTATTGTTTGTGTGACACCAATTGTTTTGCATGTCACGAATCACAAACATGTCACATACAGATATATCTTAGTGTATATCAGTAGCATTCACTTGCACATACCATGTTCTAGTGTGGTATGTAAGTCCTTACCTTTCTTTGTCTCTCTCTTTCTCCAGGTATGGGAGGACGACGAGGGAGTTTGTACGCCAATCTACAACTGCCCAACAAGCCCAGCAGACCAAACATTCCTAATAATGAAGGTTAGCCCAATTATACAAAATGTTTTTTTTGTTAGATAACATAAAAGACTATCCTAATAATATTCAATACAATGTTCCAATCTTCTCTAAATACATCTATGTTAGTCCGATACGAAGCATATGTTATTGGCTTTAAAACGGATCTGTCTCACAAGTTGGGTATACTATTATTTCAATGAACTTGCAAATGTCTTTGGGGTGTCTCGATTGATGATCGTGGTCTAAAAAACATAACCTTCTTCGGGTGTAGTCAAATTTTCAATAATCAGAGTTCATGATTACTTTGTATTATCAGTATGCACATAGCGAGCTTGCAAAATGAGTCCGCAAATACCACACGATCATTTCTTTCCTCCATTCAATTTTGAAGCGATGTGACGTATGTGATGTGGTCTACATTAAAAGATTATTTGAATGGTTTGAAAGTCGTGTATCTTATATTAGGCCACTGTTTTTTTTTAGATAAACGCAATAATGTCGCCTCAGCGTTTGTCAAACATTTCAAAAGTTTTTTATATCAATTACTTAACATAATATATGTATCTGTCGATAGCTGGTTTACGTAAATACAGCTTCCAGTAACCAAGGCGCATCAGTGTTTTCAGAAAAGAATGCAGCTGAACAAAAGAGGCATAATGAATGCTTCAATTTATCATCTGATAATACAAGTCCGATTTTTATTTCATTATTTCTTTATAAGAACGTACGCGCCAACCCGGTATTTATTTCAGTACCGACGTCAACAGATAACCTCAATGCAATTCGGACCGTTCTTTGAAGCCAGCTTTCGGTACTTTGTCGTTTAATGAAGTGTTAGCGCTAGGGTTTGCGTATGTTGTTTGTTGATAATGATGAAATTAGGTAATCAGTGTTGATGTATGATTTGCTAATTAGAATCAGGAATTCCGGGTGTCAATGAAAAAGGAAAGTGATTTAAAAGTAGTCCGGTTATATCCTTAGAGACGGTAGAATGTCTATTGACGCGCGTGCTATGTCATCTTGTTGCGCGACAAGGTAATGACGTATTTAAGCGTTTAAAAGTCGGAAGCAAGGCCCGCTGTCATTGTCCTTTGGTAAACAAATATAAGATCGTTGAATACATCAGTGAGAAAATAAAGAAAGGAAATAGGAGCAAAATCCTAGATAACAACAACCATGAAACGATCAACTGCAGGTTCAATGTTTTGAGGATTAAAAACCAGAAAAAGGCAAACACGTCGCATATTTGTACTTTGCACTCGTTGCACTTTTATGAAAAGTTATAAAAACACGAAAAAAACCACAAAAACGCATTTTCTCTGTCAGAAAAGTTTACATGAATGCAGGGTTTAAAACACAAACCGCTTAAATTAACATCTATTTTGAACAACTTGTTTATCAAATCTTAATCCCAACATACGTTAAACAGTGTAAAGAAGCCATGTTAGCTAACTGGTTTGTGGATCGCGGTCTTCGCTCGAACGTTCACGTCCAACTAAGGCATGCCCTAACATTTCACAGTATGTACCTAATAGGTCGTTGCACCAGCATTTGTTTATCATTAGGATGTTTATATCTGCTTGGTCTTTATTGAGTCTGCAGATGATATAATTTACAAATAGTACATCTTACAAAGCCCTTACATAGTTTACGGATATATATCATGATTTCATTCACACTTATATCAGCAGACGACATATTGACCATCAAAAACGGTTTAATATACAAACGATAATTCGGTCGCTTTCTTTTTGTAAGATCATGTTATTATTGTTGTTAAACTACGTTGTGTTGAAGGCCTTATGGAAGATAGATTTACAACTAATAAGCACTCTCGTTAATAAGTCTTTATTATTATTATTATTATTATATTATTTATTATTATTATTATTATTATTATTATTATTATTATTATTATTATTATTATTGTACTCTTTCATACCACTATATACATGTATGTGTTTCTTTGTTTAGAAGGTGTGGAAGAAGAGGAGGAGCAACATGCAATGTACGATACTGAGTACTTCCCGTCTGATATCGTGCAGAACGTTCTCAATAATGTCAAAGACAAAGGACATCGAAGCCACTATGTCTTCTGCCAAATGGACACACTCAAAAGTTTCAATGGCAACTGGGAGTGGCGGGAAACTGCAAGGTATGTCACCCGGGCTTAATGGTGCATTGTGGATGATGATAAGAAGGTTTCCGAAATAGAAGATAGAAATGTTTCTGATGTATCCTTCTGCTGCTGTTAATGCCGAAAACGATGTTGATTATTATAATTATTATTACGGTGATGATGATATTGGAAATGAAGTTGTTGTATGGTTGGCTGATGATTATGATGATGACGGCGAGGATGGTGATGCTAATGAAGCTGACATCACCGACAAACAGACAGTTTTGCCAACAATGACGATGCAATTTGTGAAAGCGGGAAACGAATTTTCATAGTTCAAGCTGCATACCAACTTATTAGCATTTAAACACCCAAATTGCACTAAATAATCATTTGTCATGTTATTATAAAATTTGACCGATTACAACACACACAGCGTACGTGCAAAATACGTGAATTTCAACGAACGAATTGCACTTGGATGAGAGTTGGACCAGCGTATCACAAGTGTAGTGCCATATATCATCGTCAAACCAAATACATATCATTGCTATTGTGTAATCATCAAAAGAAATGTTATAAAACAGATTACGAGTTTTGTACCGTAGGCGTTTTCATCTTTCACGTAAAAAAAAACGACCAAAAAATTCACAAGTTTATCCTTCACGCACAATCTGATTTTTTGGCGATCTTCTCAAGCGTAAAATATCCACCATGTACACAACACAACAAGGAATGCACGATTGTTTAACTTCATAATCATTACTCATTGGCCCATGATCGTCTCTGTCGTATAAGGAAACTGTACTTATACAGACCACCCGTTTTTTTTCAATTAAGACCACTAAGTCAATAAAACCATCTTGTGTAGCAAAATAACAAACTCAAACAAAACAGAAATACGGTGATCATGATCTCGGCATACAGTTGGATTGATGTAGTTATTTTGTATGGTACATGACTATTGGATGGTTATATACACTAGTAGGCTTAGAGGTCGTTGTTTTCTGAATTCTTTTTATGCTACCACTATATTTCATAAAACGATCGCTATGTCAGGTACACCTCTTTTTATCTGAAATCTGTACAAATATGTTGACATTACCATGAAGGACAGTAAAAGTCTGCAAATAAAACGAAAAGACCTGTTTAAAACCTACACAATGTGGGCTTAATTGTGAGTTGTCTTAATAGCGAACAATCTTAGTATCGAGTGGTATTAAAAGCCCCATTATCACGTGGTCTCAATAACGGACATCCTTTATACAGCGTGGTCTTAATAGCGGAACTTTACTGAGTATGATGTTTTGTTTTTAGATGGGTGAAGTTCGAGGAGGTGGTAGAGGAGGGAGGCAAGAGATGGTCGAAGCCCCACGTCGCTTCCCTGTCAATGCATGCTCTGTTGGAGACACGTAAAGAACTGATGGAAGGGACTCTGTTGCTAGATCTAGACGTGTATACTATGGGAGAACTTATAGGTACGTACTTGGTTGGAAAATAAATCCAATACAACAAGGGTCATTCGGTAAATGAAACGGGTTTAGTGTTGGACGCTGACTGATCTATTAGTTTAAGTAACCAATGTCGTAACTAGGTACTTCATGACCTGCTGCCGTCAACGTATTTCATCTTCATGTAGCTCGAAACGCATTTCTCAAATTACTGTTATCAGAATTATGTGGACTGTTATGATTTTGACATGATATATGATCACTCAACATCGACTGTATTGACAATTCTGAGTCCGCACCATAACGTTCTTAAAATTGTTGTGCCTTGTTTGTTCCACAGATAGCCTGATTGATGCCTGGATTGACAGTGATCAGTTGGACAGTAAACTACGACAATACATGAGAGATATCACCCTCAGGAAGCACAAACATAGACACAACCCACGACCAAAGGCTGAGAAAGAGGGCAGAAAACTGGAGAATGTTGGTAAGTTAAACACATCAAGAGATGATATACGTTTAAGTAAAGAAGAGAGCAGTGAATAGTTGAGCTAGATTTTGAACGAGTGTTACGACATGTTAAACGTATTTTCAAAGTTGATTCGTCCGCCAGATCTAACAGAAACATGTTGGGACAGACATACACGACAACATGGATAAATGTAAATTGAATTCAGATGTTAAAATGCAACAGCGGTTTATCATGTAACTGACTCTCTAGTAAATGGAAATTGTGTAAAAAACAAATAAAAAACATTCAACAAAAACATCCAACAAAAAACCACAACGCTATCGATCCTTTATAATGTATGGAAAAGTCGAGTAAAAACTGTAAATCAGCACGAGTTTAAGTACAATGCAATATTAAAATGCACACTATTTGTTCCCCTTCTCTTCCTACGCGCGTGTTTTTGGTGTATGTACATGTATACGCATTGAATGTTGGGTAAAAAACTCGTATCAACGACAACTCATCAACGTAATCAGTAAACCTGCGTATTTGGATATAAGAAAGATTCGATAGAAAACAGCAACACTTTAAACGAACATATATATAGCAAATTGTTCGTCGAGTGCATGTCTAGAAGAAACGTCGTAACTGTATCATTTTACCAACCAGTATCCTATTGTTTGTATTTATTTATGAACGTTTCATTTTACTACTTTTATACATCTTTTTTAAAGTACAATATTATATAATATGAAAATTTGTCCTCTTTTTACAAAATCTATTCTCTTCGCCTCACCTAGAATCTATGTTATCGGTACAAACAAACAATTAATAAAATAAAACATAAATTGTGCGGTATCAGAAAGCAACCATGCCAATCTTAATGCGTGTTCGGTACTCAAAGTTCAAACTGTGTACACGAAGTAATCCACATGTATTTATGCTGCGTTCTTTAGAGGTCAATATTTCGGTTAAAGCATTAAATTCTTATACCTAATAAAGTATCGCCAGGTTATTCAACCAAATCCTAAAAAAGGGTAAATGGAAAATGCCGACACTGAGATGTCATTCGACAAAAAAAAATCAATAAATACATTAAGGTTACATAAGTGGCGGTCTTTTTGTTAACTAATATACTAGTCGTTATGCACGTGTATCTTCTATAGCGGCACTTATCCAATTGAGATGCGTGTGTCTTAAAAGCGAAACAAAGATTTCAACGGACGAACGTTCAACTGTATACTGGTATAAAATGAGCTCAATTAACGGTTAAAGATTTTTTTTGTAGATTCATCAAGGTTAAACTTTTCGATAAAGGTAAAAAGCTGGGAAGAAGTTTGAGACAGTAAATTTATTCACCCTACTGCGGTCCCTATAGCACACTTAGCGGCGATATTTAACACGAATATAGTATCCCTGTAGCAACATAAATATAAGATAGCGGATGCTCGTTAACATGAATTAACTTATTTCTGTGGTATCAAATGTTGCCCCAGTCTTACTACCTATAATAGGGAGATGGGTCGTTAAATATCGGTCCCGTTTTAATCCGTTAGCTTAAATATAAAAATGTTTATCATAAGGTATACACAATTACGTTTACATCTCCTTGTATTTGTGAATATGGTTAATACTAAAGGAGGCAATAGAGACCGCTGTTGTATGCATTGCTTAATGTGTTCAAGCACAACTAGAATGTACTTTATAACAACGGTTGATTTTGAAATTGATACATTGCTTTGAGATAATACAATAATGAGGGAGTCAGTAACGTGCCTTGTCTATCGACTAACTAAAACATGCAACGCTTATTTATCCATTATATTACAGCAACGGATGTCTTCTTGTAACGAGTATTTCCCATTATAACAACACATACACTTTATGATTCTATTCTATGTATATATAGTACTGAATGCCTAGTAAACCCCACTGTAAAAGAGTGTAATATTATGGGTTTTTCAAAGGAGAACAACTCTCGATCTCTTGAATCCCTATTTTACAGCCAGTACTACCAGTTTGACAAGTATGGGATCACACGGAAGTTCCTCTGATCTCGAGGGTCTTGTATCCTACGACTACAAGCCTAACAGCACCTTCATGAGGAAGATTCCAAAAGGGTCCGAGGTCTGTAACATTATGGTAGGAGAGCTTGACGAACTGGAAGCCCCTATTCTGGCCCTTATTCGTCTGAAGGAGGCCCGTTTGTTGGAAGGAATCTCAGAGGTTAAGCTGCCAACAAGGTAACAAATGAGAGTATACACCATATTAAACACTAATTAATAAACACATGCGCTGTTCAACGACACCATCGAGGTTTACACCGGGTTACCTTCTCTTGCCTCAATGCTTTTAATACCAGTCGTAATTGCCAAAAAAGTGGTTTTGACATTGAATGAAAATACGTTTTACTTCGTTTAATGTAATCTCTTACCGGTAAAATCAGTTCATAAGTTAACAACCTGCTCCCTAGAACCAATAATCGGTCTTCAGCTGTGAGTAATTCTCCAATGAACTTTGATTACGTTTTAAGAAAATAATAAAAGTTCGACACATGGACACGAACTCGCCTTATCCACTTAACTTTCTTTCTGGAAAACGAAAAAAAGAGAGAAGAAAATTGGTTGTATATAACAGGCAAGTAAAGAGCATCGCTCGCCATCTACTTATTCTTTACCTTCTGATTGATTGTCGTGGATGAGCTGGTAAGTCATGCTATTCAAGACTCATTTCGAAAAGTGGGTGTTCCATGTACATTGACAGCGCCGGGTTCACTGACCCTACGTATGGCTGCGATTATTCGGATGAAAACTTTGAATCAAAAGTCATTGACGGATAGATACTACCGATAGACGTTATGTCAGTTATGTTTTTTCTTGGTATTTTTCCTTGTGTTAAAAGTTTGAGTTCATGTTTATTTATTATTGTCGAGACGTTCGTTGTTTTTGCGTTCTTTAGGTTATTATCCTCTCTTGGTGTTATTACTCGCCTAGCATGGCATGAGCTGACAGAGATTCTAAATTGAAAAGCATCTATTGATTGAAAACTTCACAAGTGTAGCCCGTGCCTCCACATGAATTAGGTTCTAAAGCATTTTCAATCCGCAATTTACGGCCACCTTGACTTACATAGTTGATTACAGCTGACCTAAATACTTACTTGGATCATCGTTTTAAAGTCAAGTCAAAGCTACGATCACAAACAGTCGACTGAGTACGTTAGAAATGGATTGAATGAACCTTAGCCAAAATCTAGACTCAATCATTTACTTCTAGATGATCAAGATTTGATAAAATCAAAAGTTCAGAGTCGTGCATTTCTATGTATGTTTCTGTGAAAGTGTGTCTGATTTCTAGTTTAATGTTTACACACTATTTTACATCGTGATTTAATTCGAATGAAATTTCACCAGTGTCACAAAAAATAAATAAAAAGGATACTGACTTATGATCACTGAATAGACGGTCGCCCTAATCAAAACTCAAGACTGTGTTCAAAAAACAATAATTCTCGTTGAACCTTTACATGTTTGATTGTACGCTGAACGTCTGGGTCTTTTGAGAACGTGAACGGGAAAAAAACGAGGGAGTATCAAGTTCCGGTGTCAGATTTTATAAAAAAAAATGTTATGACAGGTAAGAAAATAAGACACACACAATGACTTGTCTACTACATACACAAAGTATATACCAAGTGGATGTTGTCGTAAACATTAAGGTAATTTTGTAAAACAGGTTTGACTTTCAAACATCCGTCCTTCATCGCGTCCCTTATCTGTTACATCCCGTATCTCTACTTATTGAAGTAATTTCGTGTATCTGCCCTAACAATTTGATAGTTGGCTTCCTTTTCATAGCGCTCAAAATTCCACGAATAACCTTGCACCGTTTAAACGAGTAGGAGTATTATGATATGGTTTAGGATTTAAGATATAGGTGTTAAATATCAGGACCGTGACTTAATTCAGTAGGACAAGAAACGTTTTTGGTCCAGTTTTGATGCACAATACGGGCAAACGTGCTTTGTCACCATTATTAATAGCATGAACATTCCTTTTGTCTGTGTTTTATTCGTTTACAGTTATCTGTCGTACTTCACGAATCGTCGATAGTAACGCCCGTACCGCTTTCGCAGCATTAGCATCGACACCAAGAAACCGCTATTCACTATATTCTATTTTTTCACCGTTTCCGACACATTCTGAAACCAACACGTACAACCTTCCCTTCGTTCTGTCTATAGCCACTCCTATCCTTACTCATCAAATTCCCTTCTACTCAGTACCATTGGTGTTGACACAGCATATTAACCAACCAATCGTTCTCCATTTCAGGTTTATCGCCTTCATGTTTGCCCCACCAGGTGTCACAAGTGCTGTCGAAATCGGACGTTGTGTCGCCACCATGATGATCGATGACGTAAGTGTGACGTTACTCATTTCCATACTGCCAAAGCGTTCGGTCATTTCCTCGCGAAAAATATGTTTCCTTGTGTCGCGTAGACAAATCAACTCCCATTTAATTCGACTTCCGCATTTTGATACATATTTCCACCTGTTTATAGTTTAACGTGTAACCTTACACTAAAGTTCCGTGTGTTCATGTGTATACGTTTCTTCTCGTTGTTCAGGTGTTCCGTGAGGTAGCCTACAAGAGCAGGTCTATCAATGAACTCATCGCTGGCCTGGATGAATTCGTCGAGCAAGTAACAGTTCTACCACCGGGTGAATGGAACCCAAAGATCAGAATTGAGCCACCACAAAAAGTGCAATCACAGGTAATGACCATCATAACACATGCCCCAACAAACTCATTTATTGTACAACATATTAGTCGGCACCAATGCTTATGCCGTAAACAATTATAATTACACATGTATGTTGTTTATTTGTGAAAGGTTTTAAAGTATAAACTCGTGCTTTGTTTTGACTACTGTACTGTGCGTATATACGTCGTTGGGACTTTGCAGCACATTCACATTTATATGACATCACGATGAGGTTTTGGTTAGTTTCTTATAACAATATATCTGTCAGTGGCGGCATGACGCTGTGGTTAGCGTGTCTGATTCGAAATCGAAGGATGCGCGTCAGTCGTAAGTCCAAATCCAACCAAAGTCTCCCGTTGTTTCACTGAGTAAGAAAGCTTCATTTCTAAGTACTGGTTGGTTCCAGGAACGGATTTGACTCGGATGTTTCACTATTAGAATGGTTTGATTTATAAGCGAACTAAAATAAATTAGTATTGAAACTTAACTATTCTCTCTGTCATTAAATATACAGATGCACCGTAAAATGTCAGTCGCTCAACTCAGTGAGCTGAAGGGTCATGATGATGATGATGAAGGTGGTCATGGAGACGATCCGACACTTCAAATGTCCAAAATGTAAGACCTTTAATCTTTGATTTACGTTGCATAGATTGTCTAGCACAAATAAATGCAATTTCTTTATCCAAAATGCCATTCGTTCATATTGTTTGCATTTATAAAGCTGTCCGATCTTACAAATAAAAATTGTATTGTGAATCTAAAAATGAAATAAATACCTATGTTTATATCTAAAGGGACACTTGTTATATTGGGCCAGTATTGTTGTGCTTGTTGACATATGATCTCGTGTTCCTTTCAGCCCGTTCTCTGGTTTGTACTATGACATCAAGCGGAAGGTACCTTGGTACTGGACTGACTACAAGGATGGTTTACATATACAGTGCCTTGCTGCCTTTATCTACGTGTTCCTGGGTACATTTACACCCAATGTCACGTTCGGTGGACTTCTGGGTCAAGCTACAGACCAGTATATGGTGAGCACAACCCACACTTTAATCATTCTGTTTAATTGTTTAAATATGTACGTGTTGGTTAATACTGGGAGAACAAACCCAAACGAACATTGACTTCGACATCAGTATTATGTTCCTGAAATGCTAACGAAAACACGAATATTTTTCAATCAACTACTAAAATACTCGAATGCTAGTACATAAATATAAACTTAATTTAGCTTAATACAGCATTAGTCTTCAACAAATTCGTATATTCGTGTTTCCAGGGTGTGATGGAATGTATCTTTGCTGCTGCGGTTACCGGTATCTTGTTTGCTCTGTTCTCTGGACAACCCCTCAACATCTTGGGTAGTACTGGTCCTATGTTGGTACTTGAGACCATTATCTACAATCTATGCAAGTAAGTGATGCGAGTGAGATAGAACGTATTTGATGGCTTAGTGAGATAGAACGTATTTGATGGCTTAGTGAGATAGAACATATTTGATGGCTTAGTGAGATAGAACGTATTTGATGGCTTAGTGAGATAGAACGTATTTGATGGCTTAGTGAGATAGAACGTATTTGATGGCTTAGTGAGATAGAACGTATTTGATGGCTTAGTGAGATAGAACGTATTTGATGGCTTAGTGAGATAGAACGTA
>ENA-OREC01000714-OREC01000714.1-marine-metagenome-genome-assembly--contig:-NODE-714-length-14342-cov-10.210726_pt1 | contig 14342 bp, 11 predicted proteins | sample MGYA00248626_ERZ508543 | MGnify/ENA primary metagenome ERZ508543 (study PRJEB26211, sample SAMN05518279) | marine metagenome | isolation source: Puget Sound, Washington, USA | host: Bankia setacea... | reverse complement strand
ACCAATGTTGACCAATGTTTACCACACGTTTCTCGATGTTAACGTCTATATGTACAATACTGTTTTGTTATAAAGACCAACTTACAACATCTACTTTTAATGCCATTTTGGATTCGCTATAAAGACCAACTCGCTATTAAAACCACATTTAGCGATCCCTGTGGTGGCCCTTTTAGCGGAACTGTAGGATGCGTTCTAAAGCATGTACTGAATACAAGGAAAAGCGTCTTCAATGTAGGTCGTCCGAATGTTCACTTCGATTCAAGTAATCTGGAGAACATTACATGTCAAGTGCGCTGGTCAGAAAGGTTTCCTCTAAATAAATGTGATTGTTCTCACGACTGTCACGCGCTGATGGAGCATTTTTAGTGAAAGCGTGACATTTTGTGCGACTGCTCTATGCTGAACTCCACAGTTCCTCACAAATAGCAACGTGAATGAACTATAAAAGCAGTTGACAAGGCAAATTTGTTCCTGACCGTGACAAGAACCTATGCGATCCAATATTTCCTTATTGCTATGATTGTGTAATTTGAATTCGATAGTTGTGTGTTGCCTGGTCGGCTCTGTTGCAAGGAAGCAATACAACTATGACCAGATTGTAATCATTGACAGATGAACAGTTGAAACAGTCAAAAAGAGTGCATACCTTCTTCATTGAAAGTTCAGTAAGATTAACCTGATGATGCTAGCAAGAACACGTTCGGTTTAAAGTATGGGCGCCGTGGCACACTCGGTCAGTCCGGATATCAAATAAACTCCTCCGTTAACTAATTCAATGGTGTGTAGACTGTTACAGACTGATAGTTGTAATTGGTAAATTTGATCAATACAAGAATTCAAAATGCTTATCTAAAAGCAACTGAAAGGGAAGTAATTATGAATTCCTTTAACTGTTGCATTTGATGAGTTGCCTCGCATAACACCATGATTAAATGATTTGCTAGGTGAACGGGATGACCACATTTCAGAACATCTTCAAACAAACAATCACATAAGACAGAATAAATTAATACTGAAACTAAAACTCGTATTAGGCATTGATAACTTCGTCAAATGATTAGTCGATATAGAAAGAAGACGTGTAAGGGATCTCATTGGGGAGAGACATAGATGTACGTACAAGTAACGAGGCACACTTTGAAACCTACCTGCAGCTGGTGGCCCAATGGTGAATGTGATGGAGCAAGAGCCGATCATGAATCCCCAGGCCAGCACGCTGTTCTCGATGCCCATGAGGGAGGCAGTCAGGATAGGCAACAGGACGACGTAACACCCGTCCACCAAACCAACAATGATCACGTATACCACTATCACTGTAGAAAGAAAGGTACGTACTTGTAGTCACTCTCACGTGAGCTTCAATAAGTGTTTCCCATTTATAAATAATTATTATATACACACATCCTATTGTATAACAACAATCAAACACTAAATTTGATGTATTATTCTGCACTGACGGGCTCTCTTCCTATTAAAACGAAGAGAGTTTATTACATTAGTAGAATGTATCTCTTTAACGCATGATTCGCTTTATAAACATATTCTTGAACTCGTATGATAAAAAAAGCTGTACGGCGAGGTGGTAGAACTCAGGAATACAACGTACTTTATCTATGGGGCCGGTATTACGGTGTAGACTGGCGTGAACGCAAAGATTATTTTAAGATCACCCACAAAAATCGGATTTTACTAACTCAATATTTAACATTTAACATGAGTCAAACAGCAACAACATCAACAAACCCGTTTTGTTGCCAGCGCATTTCGCTATAACCACGTGCGTGTGTGGGCATCATAATTGATCGAAAACAAAGGCTCGATGAAAGAATGGTTCGAAATATCCACACGCAATTGTTAATAGTATAACTAAATGTAAAGAACTTTATCAGATATAGGTGAATATGTCCATTATAAACACAGTTTATTCTATCCATGCAAACATGTGTACGAGCTGAATTGGACACAGTCTAAATGGTTCGGTCTGTGGACGGTTCGCTGTATCTAATGTTAGTTTGTATTCATACCGACTTATGGTTGGGACCTGTGATATAATTCTTTACAGCCGAGGGAGTCCCTATATCCACGTTCTTTACATACAGGTGTTATCGTATATGAATAAAAATATACAATTTCAAAGCAAACATTACCGAGCTGCGACAAAATTATATTACATATAACGTACGAAAACAAATGGGTTTGAACATACATGGGTACGTGTTAAGCAAAGGCAAAATCATAACCCCTGTGCCGGTGACGAGCATGGACAGTTGGTGCATTTGTAGCCTGTGAAGAACCCCGTACTGCACGATCTTGCCGAACATGATGCGTCCAACTGCTGTCGTAGCGCCCATAATCATCATCAGTATAGACGCGTGATCAGGAGACACACCCTGGTCAATGGCAAACGACACCTGATGGTAGAGAAAACGATATGTATTTTGGACCATATAATCAACTGAACCAAGCGTAGAAAGAAGTATAAATATATCAACCTTTAAAACAAGCGTCCAAAACCTATAATACCATGTGTTTTTCATAGGATTCTGTTTTGGTTCAATGATCAGTTTTTAAATTACGACTGTTTTCTTTGATGTGTTCTTTATCAATCGCTGCAAGATCGGTGATTTTTGCTTCCGGTTGGATGAAATTGTTTAAATGTTAGCGTCATACGCAAGTGATAACACATGTAGCAAAATGCTGTCAATATATAGTTTATTGCATTTGCATAATGATACTTACTTGGCACCAAATACGAACAAATAAAAAGCACTTACCAAATGAACGTAGGGTATGTAGAAGCCAAACATGACTAGCGTTATCGATATCGTCCATACAACAAAAACTCGGCTCTTCCAGATCTGTAAATCTTTAATAAAACTGTGTCCCTCTCCAGGGCGCCTCTTCATGTGGGGTAGAGTTCGAATCTGGGAGTTTAATATGCTAGTTAGTATACAGAACCCCGCGAAGACTCTAAAAGCCATCCGCCAACCGCCATAGTCGATGATCAGCTGCGACAACGGGCCCATAATGAGGGTTCCAAAGCTACTTCCGGCGACAGTGATTCCGGTAGCGACGGATAAATATTTGTCGAAGTATTGCGGCGTTATTGTCATTGTTGGAGAGCTGCACATACAGGTGCCAATGCCGTATAAGAAGGAGAAAGTGATGAACATCATGTTAGTGGTTGTGGCGAATGAAGACAAGACCAGGGAGCTCGCGCAGATGATCCCACCGGAGGACATGACCTTGTTGTTGCCAAAGCGACCCACGAGGATGCTGGTTACGGGGCCGAAAGTCATCGAGAGGCCGTAAGCTAGAGAACCAATCCATGCTGAAAATAGACAACGAAAACTATTTGCACATTAATAAACAATGGTTAAAGAGTGAATAGGAATGTGTAAGCCTTCCTTGATTGTGCGAGTATTTTGCCGTTGATGTACATGTACAAACAATAAAGTATTGTTCAAATACGTAGAATTTTATAAGCGTTTAAACATCAATAAAACAATCATTGTGGTGCTGGTAGTTTCAGAGTAGTTGTTGGAAATTATGGAATTATCGCATCAGCGTATCAATAAACGTTACTTTGGTAAGTGAAACATTTAAAATTCACAAAAAGAAAACACTAGTTTTGGACTTCTATCGTATGAAATGCCTGCAGTTGCACGAACGTCATCCGGGCGCTTGTAGCTCGAGATTCGACATCAATCGGTGCCTACACGTCTTCAAAAATCATTTAGAAGAAAAAAATGTGAACAAATAGATTCTATTAAAAGAATTAAATAAGTATAACCTCTTTTAACTGTAAAATATTTTTAAAAGAAAACAGAATGACATCGTGTTAAACCCTTTCTATTTCAATTAACATTTAAGTTCGATAAATGTTTAAATGAATTAAAAGGTTACCTGTTTCTCCTTTAGATGCTTTGAAATCTTTAACGAACTCGACATAGAAGACACCAAAAGCGTGTAAAACACCGAGCACAAATACCTGGGTAGTGAACGCGCATGTGCAAACAAACCATGAATATTTAGTGTCCTTTTGAGGTTCAGTGTTTTCTTTTTCTAAAGTTTCTACTCCCTTAAATGTGTCGTCATGTTTTAAAAAATTCTGTCCGGAAGACGACATCTTGTTTGTCACCGATGGCGCGAAATTCTGGCGTTCGTGACATCATGACGTCAAAAACGTAAACGTCGTATGCGAATAAAATTATTGACATCATGTTTTCAATCTCAATCATGACCAGGGTACCGTTGTAGTTAATCACTTACACTAGACGCAATGGTACGCAATCATTTTGGATCTAAATAACTGTTAAACAGCTAACCATGTTACCTAAGTAGTCAGCGAAAAAAGTAGCTGAACAATAAAGTTGTGCTGGATGTAATTAAAGTATTTAGATTGTATTAAGGACGTAAACTTCAAAAATCAAGCAAATATTGATCCGACCAAGTTATCACGTTTTCATGTACATTTAGAAATTCTGATCACATGACCAGCTCACATGACGACGCCGGATATGTCGAACTTAGACGCATAGTGTATATATGTTTAAATAGGTAGATACAATTTGTTTAAGTATGCACTTTCCGCGGTACATTGAAATAAAGGAGTTTATGGTGCTGGGTTTTTTCCGTGGTCCATTGAAACTAATGAGTGCATGTCGCCTTTTTATTTGGTGCTTTTTTATTTGGTGCTTTTTTATTTGGTGCTTTTTTATTTGGTGCTTTTCCCCCAGTTTGGCGTCGGTATCTTGTTTTTGACTGTTACGAACTTGAAAGGAAATAAGATTATATGGTATGACCGTAAAACCTTTTATTAGAGGCTCGTTACATGTATTATTCAAGTGTTTTTGTTTTCACTGCGACCGTTGTTTTAGCCGCCATCACCTTTGTTCGCCCAGTGTCACCATGGTCCAACAGTTTATAATACAAACTACTAAAACAAAGGAGCCGACAATGTGTGCGTTTCATATTGTATCCTCCACAATTGATACCAATAGAAAATTAAAAAGCCACAGCCAGACGTTGTTAGTGGTATTGAAAAATGACACAGATAAAAAAATACTTTCCACCCATTTTATAGATAATTTGAACAGAATGGCATTAATTAATGTTTGAAGTTTAATCTACTAGTTTGTCTAAACACCACTCCATGCATAATACATAGGTACGTTCAATGCTAAGGTGTTCCGGTCATGAGAACTATCATTTCCGATTAAAGATCGTTAGAAATTCATTAGCGAAGAACGGAAAATGAAAATAGCTTAACAATATATATGTAACGGGGATTCTGAGTGGTTCTCGACCCTTGTAAAGCTATAATTCTTTTATTTATTTTCAATTTAAGGCCATATTTTGGTTAGAGGACCTTAAGTGATGTAATGGTATACAACCGTGACTTTTAATTGTTACGCATCGCAAGTCGTTTGTTTATTATTTACAACAGAAAGCATAGAAACGATTCAAATTTTAAATAAAACCTGAAACAAACTGAAGTAAATGAGATGTTTATCATTGATAACATTGGAATAACATTACTTGCATTACGTTTGGAGTCAACGTAAAATAAACAGTTTAGAAAAGGATAACACTGGAGCTTTAAATGCAACAGAACTCCAGCAGAAACTCAATAAATGTGGATTCATCAATATTGACATGTGGAGACGGAACCAAATGAAATTGTGTGGGATTTTAAGAATATGAAACGTAACGAATTAACTTACTGAAGTGGAAATATTACAAGAGCTATTGCAAGGATCCACAGCTAACCGCTTAATCTTTACATACTCAAGCGCGGAGTGAACCGTTAGACCTAAGTGGCCGTGTTTATGTAAGTAACGAGTATTCTTTGAAGTTGGTAAGCAAATTAAATTGTGAGAAAATAAATAATGAATGAGTCGGAACGTTTAGCTCGTCGCGTTGCCAGACAGTTTAAACGTCAACTGAGAAAGGCCAATCATGAGCAGAGTCTTGTTGAAAGAATGGACGAAGCGCGCAAACATCAGGAACAGTTAGACGACGAAAACGCACCACAGAAACCGAATCAAAGCGCTGAACGTACTGGAAGTGTCACTAAAACCAGACGAAGTGAGAAAACCCCGAACTCATTGGAATCATATGCCAGAAATAACCCGGATGATAGAGGAAGGTCTAGGGAGCGACTAAATTTAGCCGGAAGTAAGCAGAAGATTGACATAGACACTCAGTGTCTTGCAAAACAGCCGTCCGAAAGAAGCAGTTCGAGGATTCGGAGTCAATATGAGATATCTATGAGACACGGTAGTAGGAATAGTTCGGTGGAAGAAGAAAGGAACCAAACAATGGGGACAAGAAGACTTCATGGAGATGAGGCAAGAAAGCTTTTGGAGGAACATGTTGATAAGAACACAGGCAAAACAAAGGTACGTAAAGTGTGTTGATACCATATTCTTGTATGTGGTTTCTTGTTCATGTACAATACAGCAGTAATTAAAGTCCGTTTAAAAGGACATTATATTTCATAAACTTGTGAAATGTCGGTAAATACATGTATTGAAACCTTAAAATAAAATGAACAAGTGTTTTCTTTTCTTTTTTAAATCCACGCAAAAAAAAACGGGAATGGTTAAACAGCGTTATAGTGGTATAAGGTTACACACACCAATTGCAACCATGCCATATTTAGTCAACTGGTCTACATGTACGGGTATGCTGAGTAACTAGACAAAACTCCAACACGCGCCACGTGCAACAATCAATAACCTGTATAGTATTGGTCGGGTTGTCTCGATATTCCGTTATTTCAAATACATCACTGCTCGAAGTTATTAAAGATTCATAATAGTTATTGTGTGTGTTCGTGTGTATCGAAACATTTAACTTTAACTTCAGATCAGGGCATGAGGACATTCTTCCCATGAATAGATTAGTATGCGTAACCGTCACTCCTCTTTTACCAATCGAAATGATGGTGCGTACATTGTAAATGACATAACAAACGCTCCGTCTCGATAATTTGGAAAACTCTTTTTGTTTTCTATAGATAACGTTGTTATGATGAAACTTTTTGTTCTCCAGTCAAAACAAAGGTGCTATGGTGTTGGTTTATGAATATTATATTAAACATATTGTTACCGTAAAGTTGTATGACACACAGCATTGTAAGTTTTTTGTTGTTTATGGTGTTCTAATTGAATATCCTTGCCTGCATGTCAAATTGGTTTAAAGTCAAATAACTTAACAACCTGTCCTGAGCCCAATTTCATAATCAAGAATTTACCTCAGTGCAAATCCAATTTAATTGCTGACCAAATATCAAAATTTCAAATGAGTCGCTTTGTTGTTCTAACAAATACAAACGATGCTTAAGTGCATAGGTAAATTATATATTCATTTTTTCACATGCCTAATAAACTTGGTAGAAAAATGTATAATTTTGCCGGAATATTTTTAATTAAAGTTATGCCGGATTATATAATAATGAAATTGGGACCTGACAATTAAGTTTATATTCGTCTTCATTGAATATCCCTTCCATTCGATAACGGGCATAACACCTTAATGCTATCGATAACGGGCATAACGCAGTAATGCTATCGATAACGGGCATAACGCAGTAATGCTATCTATAACGGACATAACGCGTAAATGCTATCGATAACGGGCATAACGCGTTAATGCTATCTATAACGGGCATAACGCCTTAATGTTATCGACAACGGGCATAACGCATTAATGCTATTGATAACGGGCATAACGCGTTAATGCTATCGATAACGGGCATAACGCATTATGCTATCGATAACGGGCATAACGTATTAATGCTATCGATAATGGGCATAACGCGTTAATGCTATCGATAACGGGCATAACGCATTAATGCTATCGATAATGGGCATAACGCGTTAATGCTATCGATAACGGGCATAACGCGTTAATGCTTTCGATAACGGACATAACGCGTTAATGCTATCGATAACGGGCATAACGCGTTAATGCTATCGATAACGGGCATAACGCATTATGCTATCGATAACGGGCATAACGCATTAATGCTATCGATAATGGGCATAACGCGTTAATGCTATCGATAACGGGCATAACGCATTAATGCTATCGATAATGGGCATAACGCCTTAATGCTATCGATAACGGGCATAACGCGTTAATGCTTTCGATAACGGGCATAACGCGTTAATGCTATCAATAACGGGCATAACGCGTTAATGCTATCGATAGCGGGCATAACGCGTTAATGCAATCGATAACGGTCATAACGCGTTAATGCAATCGATAGCGGGCATAATGCGTTAATGCTATCTATAACGGACATAACGCGTTAATGCTTTCGATAACGGACATAACGCGTTAATGTTATCGATAACGGACATAACGCATTAATGCTATCGATAAAGTGCATAACGCATAAATGCTATCGATAACGGCCATAACGCGTTAATACTGTCGATGCGTGAGCTGGTGAGTCTAAATTCAGCATGAGTATCCGTGGACGTGGACTCATTCAAGTTGCCGCTTAGATTTTACTGCTGTCACGTATGTTCTGGTTATATATGCTGCGGTTATGTCAAATCTCTGGCATGCAGCCATTCGGAAAACATAAAGATTTTAGTGTGGTTTTGTTGTTGATTCCGCATTTACACGCAATGAGAAGTTGAGAGAAAATCGGTAACTTGTGCAGTTTTGCATAACGGAAAACCCTTTTGATCAGTTCTTAAAAGCACTATAGAGTTGCTCTTGAACGCTTAAAACGACATATTAGCATGAAGGTAGTTTTCAAGATTTCAAGATTTCAATAAAGAACTCGTGTAAAATCTAGTTTAGTCTCGTTTAGATTGCTGTAACTCCATTTAGCATGTTGTTGGTAAAGCGTTTGGAAAGCCTATAAACCGAGAATGGGCCACTATTGGTTACTGAGGAAGACATTGATTTGTGTGTGTACATACCGTGAAGTTTTATCCGATGGCACAAGTACGAAACAAATCGGGGACAATAGCAACATTCGATGGGGATGGATATTATAAATTACCCAAATGAATAATAGATAAACGATTCAATTGAGAGAAAAAATACAGTATTTGTACACACTAATGCAAGTTGTATTCAGCTAAATATGACACCAAACAGTTTGTAATGTATAGTTGTGTTTGATTGTATGGAAAACAATACTTAAACAATGTTAAATTAATTATTTATTATCGCTGAAGGAAGGCCTGGTTTATGGCATTTACTACTTTTGCATTTCAACTCAACCCAACGTAGTGAGGGGTATGTTGACATTATAGTTCTAATGGATACTCACATCTGAATTGGATAATTTAAAAATCTGGCGAGATGTAACCCTATGTTGGTGTAGCACCGGCAACAACTAAACTTAGAACTCGGACGTGGATATAATAATAACCATCTTATTTAAAGTCCGGTTGGAAGAGGGATGATCAAAGTTGACTTGTATAACGTCTGTGTGAGTGTGTGTGTGTGTATGTGTGCGCGCACGCGAGTGTTTTGTAGGAGTTACAAGCAACGTGAATACATATATAAATAGATTATATTTACTGTATAAGGTGTTTCGAGTGTAAACATATATATAAATTAAACGAACATTTCAAACGAGGATTATGAGTTATAGACGAGAGAAAACAAAGGTAAGGTCAGTTTGAATGTTGATGCTACACTGTGGTTACCTTGTAGTAATAGTGACATTTGCCAAAATAAAACTAAAGCCTTCTTAGACAAAGTGGCAAACATATGACGACACCAAACTATCTCCCAAAAACGGTTTGCCATCTCACTGGACAGACTGTTTTGTCCGCGCTCTGAGGTGACTGGAATGATAGGGTGATGTGTTTAGTGATATACTCTCTGTTCTGTTCTGTTCTAATATGTCAAATTGTCAGCTGTGTCCAGATTCTACGGACACTCGAGTACTATTTTTCTGAAGCACTATAAACTATAAAAACTAGCAATTATTATGGATCTAAACAGCAGGTCATGTAAATTGAAAAACAGCATGGAATAGTATAATACAAAGTACAAAAAGTATCATAATACTTGTATATCAATTCCTTAAAACATTATTTTAAAAAGATGTATGAATTGGGAACGAAAGGGCAAAAATATCTCCCATGCACTAATAAAGTTGTGTTTTGTTTCTGGAACATCACGTTATTTTATTGTGAGTTATTTTGTGTTTATTTAACACCGATGAGCGGCGTGACACAGAGGTAACATGTAAAGTGTCTGCCTCGTACATTGTGTATGCATGTCAGGTTTGAGCTCGGACACTATACCAAAGGCTCCCGTTTTTCTTTACACACATTGCTCGGCACTGGTTGGTTCCAGGAAATGGTTAGACCGTAATTTTCATAAGCAGCGTTTCGTTGTTCAAACTAGAATATATGAATATAAAGTAACAGAACGCTTTCCTTGCGTGTGTTTTGTGGTGTACTTTTAAGGATAATATTAAAACCAAAATTAACATCAACAGCTATTTCAAATCTTTTCAATCCGTCTTGCAATTGAAGCTGCATTTAAACCAATGTACCGATGTCGACGATAATGGTTTTGATGGTCATGTGAAACGATGGAAAAAACGAAGACTGAATTCGGTTGCACTCGATTGATGTTCTCGCCGTTCTAATGTTTGGAACTGCCACACGTGTACGCCCGTTGTGGTCCATGACCGTTATGACGATATTGCCAACATATAAAATATATCGTGGAACATTTGTCCGACATAGTTAGTCACTTGCCATTATTACACGGAATAATTAATGTTTGATTAGCACCTAATCAGCCTCTAAAGTCGCTTTTCGTTGTGCATCGACAGTAATATTAAATAGGTTAATATGTTATGTTGTTTCTTTAAATAAATTTCAAACAGCAGTAGCTACTCCCGTGATTACGTAATGACGCATCGTACAATTGACATCATGTAATAGTTAGAGTACATTTGTCAGCGTCTGCACGATTGTAGAATGTAGAAAAAAAATCAAAACAATACTGATTGGGCGAAAAGATATTAGGTCTTTGTGATTTAAGCATATCCGCAACATGAACACTGACATATAGAAGACTAATTGAAAAAGTTTTACGCATTTAATCGAAGTTTTATCGGATATGAATTTAAAAGTTCACTGAAATCATGAGTCATTAAATATTCATAGTTATATGCACAATCCGATAATCATTGTTTACAAGACCAAGGCCAGTTTCTGAGTGTATGTACTACAGACAGCAGCGCTTTATGTCCAACAAACATAAGCCTGGTCCACCGTAGGATAAGCTTTCGATCGTCCAATATACGTGTTATCTATCCTTCCCACAAAGCATCCAACTAAAATAAAAACATTGTTATTTTGATCGAGTGTCCAAGTGCAGTATACAGTGAAAAGCTACGCTACCATAAACTCCTGTATCTTGAGAAGCTTGAAGCCACATAATTATAGAAGTATTCATTGGAAATCCCACTATAGTGAAAAGACGATATGTTTTATCCGTACACAAGAAAAAGAATTGTTTGTGGTTGGTGCATCATGGTTAATTGCATATGTATACGTGTAATACCGTTTAGTTGTCTTCAATTTTAATATACATGTAGTTCGATTGTGAAAGGCGAAACACATATGAAGTGTCCATCTGCTCCAGTACATAGGACAAGTTGTTGAAGCATGTTTGGGGTTACGGTTCTGTTGGCATAGTAAACAGATTGTACAGTTTGGTTCTTCAATGAGTCCTTATATGCTGAGAGTATCTGGCATTTATAAATATATTCCATTTTCAGGCAAACAGGGTATCACTATGTTAGTCTTAATGAGCTTAAGATCCTTTTGAATTGAAATGTACACAGCGGAAAATTCTCAAACATATTATTTTTTTGCAGCCACCGTCATGGCAGGATGATAAGTCGCTGATAGAATGCAACAAACAAATGCTTGCAGACGAACTCCGATGTGACGTCACATTTCTTGTGGGGAAATCCGAGGAAGCTGTTCACGCGCACTCATATGTCCTTTTGTCACGGAGTTCCAAGATGGCCGCCTTGCTCTGGGAGGGTTCGGTAAACACATTCAGCAAAGAGTACTTGTTCACAGCTCCAAAAGTGACGTCAAACATTTTCAGAGATCTTATAAGGTGCTTGTAGTTTTAACGTATCCTTCCGGTCCAAAAATAAACAATTTCCTTTAAAAAAAATAAAAAAAATAAGCAAAGCTTTTTTTATAATAAAGGCTTCTTATGAAAGAGTTTTCCAATTCTCATCTATTATGCAGGCAATCGAAGTCAGATTGTTTTTAAACCACGTGTATTTAATCATAGCATATCTGAAAGTACATCTGTATCCTGCAAATGCAGAATACGTCCACGTGGATACAATTATCCAAATCAAACTGTTTCAGTTTTATACTTGCACTACAAAATATTATTTAACAAGTAATTAAAAATGTAGCATTGATTCGTTTAATGCTTTGACCGAATCAAATGGTAGTTGTTTGTCGTTGGTGTCGTATATTATTCAGATTGAATCATTAAACGTTTGTTTTAACCTAACAGCAGTTCTGAGAGACACCATCTTCGATCATTACTGCAAACTAGCTAAAAGGTTATGCTAGTTTGAGAAAACAAAGGGTATATAGAAAAAAATGGCCGTGTTTATAAGTAGTATACACGGCAAGACCCTCCAATGGAAAACACTGGAAAACAACGTTTTAGTATGAGCAGTAATATACATAACCCTATTAGATTATTGCTTCACAAGTAAAACCCGGTGGGCTTTGTGAGGTGGTCTTATCAATAAGCCCCTATAATATGTTAGACACATAAACTGTTCATGAAAATGTGGTCGTCTTAAGCCTATATGTCTTTATTATAATCCTTATTCTTTCAGGTATCTTTACACGGATGAAATCAGCATCAACACCGTCAAGCGCGCCAAAGACATCATGGCGGCCGCAGATGAATTCGGACCAAATACGCTCATTCAAAAATGCTTCAAGTTCCTACAAGAAGAAATGTGCTCGGACAATGTCTGTATCACCCTCGAAGAGGCTCATAAACGAAACGAAGATCAAGTATTTAACCGTTGCATGCAGTTCATTTTGGTGAATGCTATTGATGTTCTTTCGGTTCGAGGTTTTGCTGAACTGTGTCGGGAGTGCGTGATGAACATTGTGAAATCAGATCGCTTGAACGCAGACGAATTCTCTGTTTATGATGGACTTGTCTTTTGGGGTCAGGAAAAATGTGTGCGAATGGGTCAGCAGGCGACAGAACAAAACATAAGAGAAGCTTTGGGCGACTTACTCTTTGAGGTCCGATTTCCTATCATGGACGTGCAGCAGTTCACAGAAAGGCTCTCAACAAAGAACATTCTCACCTCAAAAGAAAAGATAGAGCTGTATCAATTTGTCCACGGTGATAAACATTCGCTCTCCAGTTGTTTCAACACGAACTTACGTAAAGAGTACAAAGTGAGGGACGATTTCAAATTACCGGAAATAGAACAAAACCAGGCTTCGAGTTCCGGTCAGCCACCGGCGAACACAAAAAGGGGACGTAAAACGCCAGAAAGATCTACACACAATTTCAAAACGCAAGATTTCCATCAAACTTCACCAAACAATTTCAGACAAAATCCAGACGTTAATCTCCATTTGCATAGAGTAACACGTTACAATGGGATAAGCGGCCCATGGTTATTGAAAGGGGTCGACGCTATTGCTTTTACTTGTTCTCGACCAATCATCTTGCGCGGCGTTGTGTTATACGGTCCTTACACTGGATCGTCCATATATCAGGTCGAACTCAGTGTATTCGAAGAGCTGAAAAATCAGATTCGGTATGAGGAGTCCACTCTCCAAACAAGCGATACGAGTGACAAATTCTATGACGTCACACTTCGTAGTCACGTGCGCGTTCCACCAAGGAAGCTGTTCACGGTGGCGGTTAGGCTGAAAAACGGTATGCCGACTTATCAAGGGATTTCTGGAATGAGTTGTGTCAAAGGGAAGGGTGTAGATTTCGAGTTTCACAACAGCAGTATGAGTCACAATGGCACGGATGTACTTATGGGTCAGATCCCCGGATTGTTGTACAATGTGCCGTGATTGTTTGACATTCCTGTAGTTTGGTTCTTTGATTCGCTACTTCGACACCCTTAGATGTGTACAATACTATAATGCTCATCGTTAGAGCTAGTGCTATTTTGGCTTATACGGAGCCGGTGATGCTGATGTCATTGGTTATATAGTGTTATTATCTTCTTCTTCTTCTTCTCGTTCGCTTACACGACCAGTCCAGCAGTGGTGATGAAGTTGGTGGTCTTCTTCAGGTCCTCCAAGCCC
>ENA-OREC01000713-OREC01000713.1-marine-metagenome-genome-assembly--contig:-NODE-713-length-14342-cov-13.007291_pt1 | contig 14342 bp, 4 predicted proteins | sample MGYA00248626_ERZ508543 | MGnify/ENA primary metagenome ERZ508543 (study PRJEB26211, sample SAMN05518279) | marine metagenome | isolation source: Puget Sound, Washington, USA | host: Bankia setacea... | reverse complement strand
AACCCTGTGTGAGTTGATTTTTTGGCGATTTTCTGTTTTTGATACCGTTGGAATTGTCTTTTTAAGCTCTTTCAATTGGTACTACATACATGGTTCTAGAATAAATACAACTCACAAAAGACAAGTGAAATTTTTTAAGCTCTTTCCATTGGTACTACATACTTTAGAATAAATACAACTCACAAAAGACAAGTGAATTTTTTTATATTTTTTTTTTGTAAACAACCAAACTCACAATATAGGTTTCAGAAAACAAAGCAACGAAATGCTACATCATAATGAGCTATTTGTTCATGTAATTAATTCTGTACATGGATTATATTAAACTTTTAATTAACTTTTATTTCTATATTTCTGTTAAGTTGGTTGAAACACAAGTTCTACACATACAGTATTAGGTAGAAATTCAAATGAAAATAATTATCTGCATAAAGTTTACATCTTCTAAATGGCATTTATAAACTTGTCCTTTATTGATACTATGGATTACAACATACACACATGTATCCATACAGGGTACACCAGTTCAATATTAAATTACCGGTACAAAATAGCTTAAATAATGGGAAGTATAGAATGATATGAAACATGATGATCAAGCAAATAGTAAAACAGCTAATTGTTCATACTTGTTCTAAACTCATCTACATAAATAGAGTCAATTACAATTAGTAGAATAATTCTATCACAACTTCTTTCAGATATAATTATTCCATCGTATATTTACGTTTTATTCTTAATATATACAGTACATATGAAATGGAGCGATACAAATTTGTTAAAATGTTAAATTAATATTATACAGTGAAGTTCCACAACTTAAGGACCACTCTTAGTTAATACAGTTCACAAAAGTAGGATCAACCACTCTTACAACAGAATTCAAAATTATTAAGCCTCATTTTCGAGTTGTCTCCCTTTATATGTTTTTTTGTTGACTTTAAGTGTGCCCCCTTTTTTCTCTTTTTTTTTAGCGATCGACTTGTGTGTGCAAGTGTGCCCTTGTTTGTGCAACTTCACTGTATTACTTGGGTTAAAATTGTAAAGACAGAAACAGAGAACTCACAAGGGTTAAAGGAAAGCTACATGTACAGCATTGTGCTAAGGAAGTATATCCGTCTATGCTTTTATAAGAAATTCAAACTAAAACAAGACTAAGAATTCATCTAATACTGACTGAAGTTAAAAGCACATCACCAAACACCAAAAAACAGCAGCACCATTTTATTAATGCACTTACATCAAAATTACCCTATCAAATAAGTTTAAAGCATGAATAAAATCGAAAAAAAAAAAAAACTAATTAAATCAAGCAGGACTTTAATTTTTGAGATTTGTATTGAAAGTTATTTTTACTCTTTCTAGACCTGATCAGCTTTTTCGAGGGACCCCATACTAATTGCATTACTTTATATGTTGTATACTGCTAAGTGGTTCAGTAATACAGTACAGAGAAAAATTAAGTGTATGGCTAAGAAAGGAACTCTGAGCATAGAGACAGGATATACATTTCAGGGCCTTGTAAACAGCCTTTACCAGTACATGTAGTTAGTTGAGAAAGATTTATAGATTGATATAGAGTTGGGAGGTTAACAAAGTTTCCTAATTCATTTTTAATGGTTGAACAGAAAACTGCCATTAGTTTATATATGTATCAAATAAGAAGACAATTAATACAGTATCATAATTTATAAGTATGAAATAAGATGAAATACAGTGTTCCTATACAACCCTCATATAATTAATATATTAAAAAACAAATCTGTTTTGTACTGTTTTCTTACGGCATTAGAAATCTTTGTTTCAGTAAAATAATGATTCAATAAATAAAATGCAAAATATTCTCATAATTTTTGGATATTAAAGAACAGATTTTTTCTTAAATTATCCAAAATTCATGGAAGTAAGGTCTGCATCTCTTTTGTTCATATCATTTGAATTAATAAAGGTTTGGCACCAATTTTAAGAAATTTAAGACAGACTATATTTATAAACACCCTACCGACAATTAGATTTCTCCATAATCGGGTATAATAAATTATGTAATGTCAAACAAATGGTTAAAGGTGACTCTTGCAATTGTCTGCCATAGATCAAGTTTGGACTGACAGCACTTCTTATTTAACATCCTTTACGTTCTTTGCAAACATTTTCTAAAAGTTGGTCTCCGGACATAAGTCAATAACTTGTCAATCTAAGAGCTTAGTAGCGAGAAGTTAAAACAATCAGAAGCAATTGTTGAAAGCAGTATGAAGTATAATAGTGTAAGCATATATCACAGCAAAAGCCAACAGCCCCAAAAGTTAGTCTGTGCTAACTAAGATTTACTTTCTTAACAGATGCCAGAACTGCACCGTATAGTGTACAATAAAGGCTGCTCTTTCAATCCCGGTTCCCACTTGTTTTGGCATGTAATGGTTCATATAAGGGCCTGGTCCAGCAAAGTTAAGGAAGGGACAAAGGGGCGACCTAAAATCTAGATATGCAAAGTCAAACCACCATCTCTCCAACTGTAAATAGACAAGATAAAAATCGCCCTCTGGGTTAATTATAAGCTGATTTATATAAATATAACATAATCACATAAATATAACATGTATATAACAAAGCCACATACATAATAATAAAACATATAACATTTTCCTATAAATATCTCATATATAAACCTGTATTTCACCCTCTGGCATCACTGATTGGTTAAGAGATGTCACATGCAAGGGGTATATTCTACAAAATGTCCTGTATATTTTGCATACACAAATGGCTCTGATGTTAATATAGTACCAACAACAAAACGGCAGAAAATGCACTTGATTGATAAGATTGCCTTTTCATTGTGATATCAAATCGTTTTATTGCATGCCCTATCAGCTGGTCAATAACATAGGATATTGTATGGTCACATGGTAGGATTGAAGTGCTGTGATTGGCGATTAAAAATTTGGTATGGAATAATAAACTTGCTTCATGAAAATAATGGCAAACTTTTTTTATTTATTTTCTTTCTTATCTAATCTAGCTTATTGTAGTATAACTTAATACCATGTTTAAGTTCTGGAATTATGTGCTTGTGTGTAATGTGAAATATTTCGAAAGGACATCAAACAGAATTAAGATGTATGAACTACCCAAGTGTGTTCAATAAGTTAGACCAAGGACTAATAGAGGTGTTTGACACATGACTAAAACTGAGAAAGAAGATGAGGGATGTGGTTAGATCTAGAGTGTGAGTGAGATATACACAATGCTAACAAATGCAGTAAAAAGTGTATCTTTATAATTATGATGAATAGATGCACAGGTAAAATAGATGCACAGGTAGAACAGAGGAACGTCTTCTAGCCTAACAATGGATGGGGCTATACACTCAGTCAGAAACATTTAATGGAAATCTCTGACTTGAAGTTATTTTTGCATGCTATCGCTAGTCGCCTCAAATCAGTGGATTCCATTAAATCATTTTGACTACAGAAACTTCATACTTTTTTAGCAGGTTCCAGAAATTCAATTGAATGCCTGTTAGAAGAGCGGCCCTTTCAATCTGAGTGCCAAGTTTTTTGGGCAGGTAGTGTTTGGCGTAGGGTCCCGGGCCCCCAAAGTTGAGACACGGAGACAATGGGGCCCTAAAATCCAGGTAGGCATAATCGAACCACCATTGCTCAAGCTGTCAGCAGGGAATATACAAATTACACAGATGAAATATATTCAGATTTAAGAAAAAAAAAGAAAAAGAAACATTAAAATCGCTCAAGCCCGACACGTTGCTGGCATGTTAGTCTATGAGATGGTCATGTGGTCATCAAGTAGAACAAGTGGGGTTTTCTCCAAGTACTTCAGCTTCCTCCCATACAAGAACCACACAGAATGTGATCTACGAGCCTATTATACTGGTTTTGTAATCCTTGTAAAAAGTTTTAATGATAAGGATTATTTGTCCGTAACTCTGAAAGTAAGCTCATTGAAAAGCTAAAATAGAATGGGAGTGTGTAGCATAAAATGAGAATTTTATACATCAAGTTTTGAGAGATTTGTATCAGACATGTGTTAAAACAAAGTGTACTCATGTAAGCATATATGTATGGCAACTAATAACAACTCCAAATAATATCTGTATATTTGTTGTACAGCATCTAAACACATGAAGTCACTAAAGTTCCAAACATAAATTACTATTGGGCCTTTAAGGTGTATTTAGGGAAGGAGTGATGTCATGCTAAAAGTGTCAAACTAATAATCAGTAGATTGAGTTCTAATCACAGCAGTGTCCCTGTGGTTTCCTTTATCAAGAAACTGTATGCACTCCAACCAGGAACAGGTTCAAGTGTTACTTAATTAGAAGAATTGCTTCAATCACAATCAAACTAAAATGAATTACAGTAAACAGTTGTTGTAAACTAACTAAGGCATTTCATATCAGTGGCACAAGTACTTGAATCTCAAAAGCATTTAAAAACTGCCTTTAAGGTCCCATACTGGTATTTGATATGTATGTTAGAATACTGTACAATGCAAAGTCAATGGAGTAATTTAAAACAATATAATAATGAGTATTGTGGCCTAAGAAATAAACTTACCCAGTTTTTGCTGTGAGCTGCTTTTTCTTGGAGCTTTTTTTGTAGATCTTTGCCAACACCAGAAGCAAACTGTTGTACGATAAATTCAGTCTGTCTGTACTCCTCATCACTCTGTACTGGGCGAACTAAACAACACAATTAAAGTATACATCACACTGTTGTTTTGTGTATGATATACTATAAAAAATAAAACGGTTTCATATATCTCAACTTTTTTGTAAACCTTTTGTACTCGTTTCAGTGTGTGTAATTAGCTAGCGCACTCGTGCTTTAATTCATATGCATCCAAACTCGTACCTATATTTTATTTCTTAATAAAAAGTATGGTCCTTGAAAATGAGTCATATATTCACGGATAATAAATTGAGTCGCCAGTGTTATCTTTATATAAACTTATCTCTGTTTTATCTTGACAAATATCTTGACAACTATTCCCGGTTAAAGGCATGTTAAATCTCTTGCAGCCATCAAAGTTAACGCTTGTATGGTCAACGTTATCTAATTTAATGCAACTTTTAATACGTTTGTGGGGTCAATGTGCGGAGCTTGACAAATGATAGTGGTCATCTTTAAACACCTGAAGTGAAATTATGCTCATTGCCCTGTCAAGAGATGTGGATATACGGTTACCCTCACCCTTACAATTGTCTGTTAGTTCACTTGCCTTTTAGGGTAAACAACCTCAACCTTAGATATATATGAGACTGTTTCTTTAATTAGTAGCATAGGTTAATCACATTTTAGCTGAGATCTGGGAGCAAGAATAGGAAACACTACTGAAAAACTGAAACTGAAAAAAAGATACATGTATTCCCCCGGTCTCTCTCCATATTACCCGGTCTCATCCGGTCTCCTTATTCCTGGTTCACATGAAGTTAACTCAATCAATGAGTAATAAATGCATGCAAAATCATTTAAATTACAACACTTTAACGTAAGAAGCATGATTACAATTATTTCATAATTTTAAAATTAATGATGTTTTCTTTTGAGGAACTTTTTATTAAAAATCGAAAACAAAAACAATAACACAACAAAGTGTGTCTTCAATATGCATAGGATGACCAAAATCAAACAGCATGTATAATATATCTGCTTGTCAAAATAACCAATTAGTAACGATAATTAACTTTATCCATGTGATTAGACAACTTAATTGTATTTATTGATCGGTCGAATAGCAAAATTATGTTGCAGACAGGGACCCGATAAGACTGGAGACCAGAATCAGACGAGAGCGGGACCATGAAGTAGTTACTAGTAATTATGCCCCTACATGAAGTGGTTTATGGAAATTTAACAGAGCTGGAATAAGAATGACTACTGAAAAAAGCAACATTTTGTGTTTGTTGGTGAAATACATTTTGTGCACTAGTTGTAAGCTGAACATAAAAGCCCAATTTAAAACTGGCCATCATTGTATGTATCACTACAGGCACTGATTATGGATGAAGGGCAATGTATGTATTTGAATAGCTCCTCATTTAGTACATGTAGTATGCAAGTTCAAAGTAATTTTTTTGACTCTATATGTATTTTAAAGAAATTATCATGAAATTTCATTATTAAAACATGAATAAATTTCTGACAAAATACATGAAGATGTTGTAAGAATTCTTTCAGAGCAGCAGATAAGAATTTTATGGAGTGTGATATTTACCCCTTAAATTGTTGCGACTCAAAGAGCAAGCTAATTGAATATTTGCAAATTCTTATTGAGTTGACTGTCAATATTTGTATTGAGTAACATAACATGCCTTTTTTCATACACTTGCTATATATAACAGCAAATATTCTGAAATAGCGTAAAAAAGGTTAAAAGGTTTCTAAAATCTATCAACCCAAGATGCACGAAACCAATATTGTTTATGCATAAACTAGACCATACATGTATATAGATCAATGAACATAAAGTACTGCTTACCTGAATCTAGGTATCTGTCTAGTGTATGTTGTAGGTCTGGTACTGGTAGGCTGGGAAGGCTTTCATCATGCTGGAAGGTTTTCTCATCTGCCGAAGTAAACAAAGCATCAATATCCAGTGGATCATTCGCCGACGCCATTGCGAACTGTCTCTCTAGATAATGGCTGGTGATGTTTCTTCAATGATGAATTTAGTCTGCAATTTAAACAAAGATTTCTCTTAAAACCTTTTTTCGTTCAGCCATATGCATATACATAAATAAATGCACAAAATAATAATATTCGCACTCTGCAATGCAAATTCCCTGTAAAATTGTAAGCGGTACACTTTACGTGACTTCAAGGTTTGACAGATATCTAGGAACTAGTGTGTGCCTAGTATACTGTTCACATAGGGTATAGCAGTAAAGGACATTGACCTGATGAGCTCCAATAATGTTGATGTCTATAAGAATATACTTGTACAGGTATAGTATAAAACAACAGTTCATCCAAAGGTCCGTGCATTGCAAAAAAAGCCTTCCTTTTATGTTTTTTTTTTATTATCTAGAATTGAAGCATGACACCTTATCAGTGGGTCATTTAATCCTTACCTGTGTTAACAAAGCATCCACAGTTATATCCTAACCACAGTCCACACTTGATCTGAGCCTAGATCTTGACAGGTTAAGGGTCACAATCCAGAACGTAAACAAAAGCACCAGTGACCAGGAACAAACCAGGCTGAGGGGCTAAATGCTGATTGACAACCCCTTAATCCGGTTGCATAACAAGACAGACTCTCTGTCTGGCCGTTGTAGCAAATTGCATGCAACAGAAATACACAAAAATTGTAGAATGTATATAGATATAAGATCGCCTTGAACCGTATCCCTGTCGCGCCTCTAAAATTGGATCTGAGTCGCGAAACGCTTGATTTAACGATCACGTGGGCAGGAAACGTTCACACAGCGTTGTGGGAATTTCAGAAAATATGACAAAATGGCCGCACCACAATATCAATCGAGAGAAGGTAAGCAAAACATTGTTTTACGGTGTAATTAGAGACAGCATTGACATTCGTTTGTGAATAATGTTCTAGATGATACCAGTGACAATGCTAACGTGTGCGCGTTAAGCGCAGAAGCAAACCTTGCGCTGAAAATTGACGCCGACTCGTTAAAAATAAACAGTTTCTAGACTTAATTAAAATAAAGTGAAAAAAACTTAATTTTCAACATTAACTATTTTGATGTTTGTATATGCAATTGTGATTCACTTTGCATTGACAGAAAAGATAACTCAAAGCTTGACATTGGCCATTTGTTATCAAAAAATTGTGTCCAATGATTGTTTACATGCGTATTCAGATTAGCATCGTCTCTAGCGGTGTACTTTTTTGGGAATTACTGCTCAGTTCTTGCCGCTCATTTCTTTTCTTAGACCTGCTTCTTCTGGTATAATAAACACACCGGACGATAAGTACAGTGTATAGAGCGGGTAAACAGCGTATTTTGTTTTCCCGCGATACTGCCCAATAAAATATACAGCGTCAGTACATAAATAGAATTGAGCAGGGAAACAGCAGTCTATGTAAAGCTTCCGCTTGCGCAATAATGGCTTCTCGAGGAAGGAAGAAACGGCCAATGCAGGGTCAAACTAACACCCTGCGTGGCTATTTTTCATCGTCAGTAGAAACGAACCACAGCATGTGTCGCCAGATGATTACCAATTAAGTTGAACCCAGTGAGTTTGCAAACGCTATATTGGATGAATTGTTGATCAGTGTAGTGAAGAATACTAAATACTCTTTGTCCTCGGTTTATTCAAATTATTTTCGTCACCAAAATTCAGAGTTACATGCGGCCCATGCTTTCATGCGGCCCAAGCTTGTAGTGATGAAATTTGACAAACTGCTCAGTGATATTGTGCGAAGGTGCGAAAAACATGTCTATTTTAAACTGACAAACAAAAGACCTTCTTTTACTGACAAACAATAGACAAACTGACATGTGTTTACTGACGAACAATAGACACAACGTCCCCATGATGTATTTGTCGGGAGCATAGTCTATGGACCATTAGGGTTGTTTTGGCAAACCAATAATGGACAATTCAATGTTTTGTACACAAATATTAATAGTAATTCAAAATAATTATTAAACACTATTTTTACAACTGTTATTTTATAAACTAATACATTATGTACGCAGTTACTTCCCCTAGTAATAATTTCGCCATTACATAATAAACAAGATAGTGAACATATTGGCGTCGTTTGTGAGCAATTACTCTCGTTTTAAAGACATTTTAGACTTGGAACATAGGGTTCTATATTTCAGTATCATGTAGAAGACCCACTTGATATTGAGACTAACATTATGGGGAAAAAAGTGCGTCTTATATTTGCAACCATACGATAATCTGCCACCGCTGGTCACCGCGACTGCCCCCTGTTGTCTGTCATGCGGAACACATAGCAGATGATCAACGCGATTGTCCACGCAATATCAAATAAGTTTGCGGTAGCAAAATGTAAAACGAAAAATCCGCGCTGTGTGGACTGTACTTGCTGTCTGGCTGACGAGAGTGGTTTAGGCACTTGTCACCATCTGTGGTTGCCTACTCAGTCTTACATGTGAGATGGTCATGTGTTTACAATTGTGATTCCTCCAGTTGATGTAGCAGTAACCTAGAATGTATTGCTGTGTAATACAACAAATTTAACCGACTTTTAATATTTCTATTTCAGACTTTGAGGAACAAGTGCGTAACATTCAAGCTAAAAAACAGGCATTAAACAAGGAGAACAAAGAAGGTGGTGGTGATGAGTCACCTGAGAAAGATAGAGCTGGTTTGGGTGCAGGAGGACACTTTGATACAGACATTTATGGCTCGACCAGGGGAAAATTTGAAGGCTATCACACATATGTACTAGCAGAGGATGCAGATGTAAGTACCCTTGTGTTTGAAAATTAAAGATGTGGACATTATTTGCAGAATTGTAATGATATGACAATTATATACCTATATAACAGATATTAAGATTAGTTCTAGTTTGGTCATTCATTTTTCAACAACATTGTTGTGAAGAAAGACTTATTTTTGTATTCTTGACAATTTGTTTATAAGTTCACCAACACTATATAATTAATTTGTTTCAACTTGTTGTCTTTTCAGACAGAGTTTGTGTTAATTATGTGTTGTGTTTATTTTGTAGGATGACGATGAGGATGTTAATCCCCTGGAGACTGCAGGACCAGCCAAGGCAGTTGCACCTCTAAACTTACTCAATGATTCACACAATGACAAGGTAAGCTTTGTATAATCAGCGTGGCCAACTTGTGTATCACATTTTATAAGGTATGACCATTTCGAGGTTTAAGGTATCATGGGTATAAAATGTGTCGTTTTTGTTGAAATGCAGCCAGAAATCAAAGTATATTAGACACTTTTTAAAATAGTTGATGTAAAATTGTTAAATTAATTTGACTAACTCTTAGCTCTGGTTCATTTAAGGAGTATGATCCGATGTCAGGTCATCGAAGGAAGGAGAAGGAGGAGGAATACAGAGCCCTTCGACGAAACATGATTATCTCTCCTGACAGACATGACCCCTTCGCTGACGGTAAGTCTATAAATAGATGTTTTGCTGATTCTATGAAAGTTGTTGTTTCTATGGTTACTTAGACATGTCATCATTTTGCAAAGAACTGCTTAGAGGAATACTTTATACACTTTGAAATTGACATAACTGAACATTCTTGATTGAAAGACAAGAGCTATGTTTATGAATGAAAATATTTTCTATTTGTTAGGTTTGTACTTGTTTACAGCCTTGAAAAAACCGATCCACCTGTGCAGTTCTTTGCAAAACTGGTCCATAAGAATTAATATTTGTAAGATTCTTCCCACGTGTTAGTGACACATTTGTTGGTACTGAGATTAGTAAAGAACCACAGTTAAGAGTGTATTCTTGGGAGAGTGAGAGGGACAAAGTGGACTGAGTTACTGCTACTACAGTGTTAGCGATACAAATAAAAGACATGTTTTCAGTTATCCACAGTCATAGAATCGAGATTTAACTTCAGACATTGTGTGAGGGAAGTATATCATCATTAACCTCACGATGTTGGTGGTTGATGGAGTGTATATATGATTGACAATTAGGCTAGACTGAAAAGTATTGGATTTCCAAAATGCATGTATGTTGATGAAAATAAAACAGTCTTTTCTTGGAAATTCATAAAGAAATTTCAAACTGCGGACATGTTACTAAGGGAACTAGACGTGTGTTTGTGTGTGTGATTTTTTTTTGGAAAGAAAGAAAAGAAGGCAGCGACGTTGTGAGTAGAGATTGATATATGATATGTAGATCTGGGATTTTTTTGCATTTAACTTTGATTGCTGTATATTTAGATGGCAGTATTGTTGTGTACTATTGTGTGAGTTTTATACGTGTTATGTATCAAACCGAGACTAATACAAAATCATTTCCTTTCTAGCACCGGATGAGATGACGCCTCCAGCGCTTACATCTGCTACTTTCTTTAAAACAATTTACGCTATGCATGATAAAGATTGGATTCAATATCATTACTTTGCATAGAGATACATGATATTTTCCATAATGCATAAAAGAAACTTAGAATTATGAATATGATGTAAGTTTGAATCATAAACGTAACAATTTAGCTATTATTTCAATTTATTGATATTATATATGTTTTTTTCATAACAATCAAATATAGAACTAAAACAATAATATCTAGTATGCAGTTTACCCTATGTGTCATAAGCTTTAAGAATATTTGTTGATAATATTAAGCTTTAAACGTTTAGATGATGCTTGACTTTAAGCTTCCTTTGATCAGCAGTGAAAAGTTACCTGGGTAAATTGAATGTGTGAGAGATGGATGAATGTGATGTGTGTAGAATCAAAGAACTATACTAATTCTGGACTTATTGTAGGAGACTAAAGTGTAATTACAGAATGTACCGGCTAGAAAGCAGAGCTGAGCAGTGGGTAAAGTACGTATACATAGAGGCAGTGATAACTTCAGCCACCTGTACGTAAATTTATGTGAGGAATACGGATATGTTGGCTATTTCTTTCTGCCTGACAATTATCAAGTCAGATGGTATACAAATGTTTGTTGTGAAAAATGTAAGAAAAGAGAAGTAAAATGTGAACGTGTAGGTATACATTCACTTGAAACGACATGTGTGAGTTTGATATTTTTGTGACTCAATGTAAAACAGTTGGCTGGAGTTTACTGTTGCCTTGCCTTTTCATGTTTTTCACTGAGTCAAAGAAAACTGTCTATATCTCAATGGGACAAGTATCCTAGTATCCTATACTTTCCTAGAGACTTGTCTGTTATATATATTTCACATTAAGTCTTGTCTGATGGAAGAAGCACATTACTAATCCATGTTTATTTGTCGCGGCCTCGTGTCGTGACCTTTCTTTTTTCTAATTACAGGAGGAAAGACACCAGATCCACAGGCCAGAACCTACCAGCAGATTCTACAGGAGAAAGCCCTTGCTCAACAAGAGGTACATAATGAACTTTGTCTCTATTGTCTTATAGTAGTATTTAATAATAGGCTGCCTTCCATAAACCATCAACAATTAAATAATATAGATACTGCACATGAAGTGGTAGTCTACCAGTTTTAAGTTGTTCTTGTTGACAATTATTTGCTGAAACAAGAAGAGGTTTTCTGTTTACAGGCTCCCCTTGCGAAATGTTTTGACATGCAAGCAATCTCCCTTATTTTAACACCTACATGCTTTTTTTGTTTCCTTTTTTAAGCTTTTATGCGATTTTTTGTCTAAATGACTAAACAGTAAACACTCAAACTTGTGAAAAATGTCTTGTATGTTAAAAAAATAAATAATGTGTGCACAACTTTTTAATGAACTGTTCTCTCTTGTTACAGAAAGGGCTTCGAGAGCAGATGAGAGACAAGGCTAAGGCTGGAGATCTGAAGTCAGTGAACGGTGCCTCGGCTGCACAGAAAGTAACAGAGAAGAAAAAGCGACGCTGGGACCAACCTGCAGGCGGAGACGAACCTTCCAAGAAAAAATCATCGTGGGATCAAGCAGAGACTGGAGGGACTCCTTCACATGTAAGATCCTGGTTATTGAACCATTTGAATGTTCTTGATAGTACAGTAAAGACATCTAATTTTGGTCATAAACAGCTTTTAGAATGCAAGTCTCTGGGTATCAATCTTTAGACCACTATTAGTCGGTCCTGCATTACAGTATCAAGATTGTAACCTTTCCTGGATCAATTTCTGTGGTAACGTGTTGAATCATAAAGTTAAACACCAACAAATTTTATTAGCGCATTGAGAGAAAGTAATTAGTAGGTTTTATAATAAGCATTCTTGTATTACAGGGGAAGTGGGATGATACACCAGGTAAATCTAAGACTGGCGCTACACCAGGTGCTACTCCTGGAGCCAGTACGAGAATGTGGGACGCCACACCTGGACACGCCACCCCAGGAGCAGTTACACCAGGCAGGGACACACCAGGACATCAGAATACACCCAGTGCACGCAGAAACAGATGGGACGAGACACCCAGAGGATCAGAAACTCCAGGTCACACAACACCAGGTGGACATAACGCTGGCTGGCAAGAAACACCAAAGACTGACAGAGGTGGTGACATGATCGAGGACACACCTACACCAGCTACCAGTAAACGACGGTCACGCTGGGACGAAACACCGGGGGCTGGTACACCTTCCATGACTCCAGGTCACATGACACCCTCCATGACCCCTGGTGGACACACCCCCGGAGGAATGACCCCTAGTGGTATGAGTGGTATGACCACCCCAGGAGGTGGAACACCTAGTGGATTTACCCCAGGTGGTATGACTCCAGGAGGGTTTACCCCTAGTGGTGTAACTCCAACGGGAGCTAAGGCTGCTGCCATGGCAACACCAACCCCAGGTCACCTGATGTCCATGACCCCAGAACAGATGCAGGCTTTTACATGGCAGAGAGAAATAGATGAAAGAAACAGACCACTTAGTGAAGAGGAACTGGACGGAATGTTTCCACCAGGATACAAGGTAGATAATAAAAACAAACAAGGTTTAAATGTGATATGGTTCCAAGTGTTATTGAGTAAAGAACTGCATTATCCCCTACCTAGAATAAAGACATGACAATAACTTGATTTAGCCCTTAGTAATAGTAATTGTGTATTCGATCTAAACTGATTGTGGCAAATTACAGTCTGATCTGTGTGACATCTGTCTGAAGTACTATTATTCTCAAGTCACCTCTAGATAAGAATATCTGAGGAAAAGTTATCACTAAAACATCTTTATACAGAATAAATTTGAATTTCATACATGTAGATTTGAATTCTTTTTAGAAAGGTATTTGCTATTAAAGTGAAGCATTAAAAGCCAGACAATTTAAAATTTAGAATTTTTGTGACTAAAATAATCAAGTTTAATTAAATTATATTAAAACCAAAAATCCATAGAACATGATAGGAAGTCAAGAGTTGTTGCATTACTTATAAGAAATCTGGTCCTACGATCTCTAAAATAAAATATCTACAAATGAAAGCCACAAAATGTCAGACAAACCGGTAGTTCAGATTTCCAAATTGTGACATGCTGTTAAAGCCATCCGGTTCTACAATCTCAACCATGTTATATTACAGGTCCTACCTCCACCAAATGGTTACATACCTATCCGTACACCAGCCAGAAAGTTGATTGCTACACCTACACCAATGGCTGCCACTCCACAGGGATTCAGGATGCAGACACCAGACCATAAAACTTCTATAGTAGACATGCAGCCAAAAGGTAGGGACATTGATTT
>ENA-OREC01000712-OREC01000712.1-marine-metagenome-genome-assembly--contig:-NODE-712-length-14349-cov-15.384809_pt1 | contig 14349 bp, 5 predicted proteins | sample MGYA00248626_ERZ508543 | MGnify/ENA primary metagenome ERZ508543 (study PRJEB26211, sample SAMN05518279) | marine metagenome | isolation source: Puget Sound, Washington, USA | host: Bankia setacea... | reverse complement strand
AATGCCAGTGTCTATTGTACAGAACTCTAATGTTGGTGTGTATTGTACAGAACTCTAATGCTGGTGTGTATTGTACATAACTCTAATGTCAGTGTGTATTGTACAGAACTCTAATGCCAATGTGTATTGTACAGAACTCTAATGTCGGTGTGTATTGTACAGAACTCTAATGCTGGTGTGCATTGTACAGAACTCTAATGCCGGTGTGCATTGTACAGAACTAATGTCAGTGTGTATTGTACAGAACTCTAATGTTAGTGTGTATTGTACAGAACTCTAATGTTGTTGTGTATTGTACAGAACTCTAATGCCGGTGTGCATTGTACAGAACTCTAATGCCAGTGTGTATTGTACAGAACTCTAATGTCCGTGTGAATTGTACATAACTCTAATGCTGGTGTGCATTGTACATAACTCTAATGCCAGTGTGTATTGTACAGAACTCTAATGTTGGTGTGAATTGTACAGAACTCTAATGCCGGTGTGCATTGTACAGAACTCTAATGTCAGTATGTATTGTACAAAACTCTAATGCTCATGTGCATTGTACTGAACTCTTATGTCGGTGTGTATTGTACAAAACTCTAATGCCGGTGTGCATTGTACAGAACTCTAATGCCAGTGTGCATTGCACAGAACTCTAATGTCAGTGTGCATTATACAGAACTCTAATGCTGGTGTGTATTTTAAAGATTGGAATCCTGTTTTGTCTTTTTCTTTCCAATAGCTGTCACCATACATTGTCCCTGTAACTGAAAATGGTCGGCATTCATACCCACTACCTACAAAGAATATATATTGTATAAAGTTATGGTTTTGCATGTATACAACTATTATGCTTGATATATTTTAATTGTTTAAGTTGTTCAATAATGCATACAAATATGTAACTTTACTTCAAAAACTATTGTGTTGAAAATATCCTTCTATATGTTTTTGTTCAAATATGATTAAACATTAACTGATACGCTCTTTTTTTCTAGAAAGATAAACATGTTAATTTAGTAATTTCTTTTTCTATAGTTTTTTTACATGACAAATATATTCCTTTACCATTTGAAACTTTCATTCAAATCAATCTATATTTTGTATAAATATCATTATGCAAATATATTCATTCAAATTGTAGTTTAATCACTAAGCTATGCTGCTTTACATTCTTCCAAAAAATAACATTAATGTTTAACTTCCAATCCCAATGTATATCTGAATAAGATGTGATATTTAGTTTTCTCAAAAACTGAGATAACAATTGCACCCTTTGATTTTAATTTATTTGTTTGATAAAATTCCTATTTGTGTGTATATATATTTAAATTTAAATCTTACAATGCAAGCCTTATTGTGAAAATAAACTTGATTATCTTACAATGTAATAAACTACAATGCAAGGAAGTTAAAACAGTGAATTCTCAGAAAATGAAACAATTATAGGGATTATCTTCCTAGAGTACAGGCATAATTTATATCAGATACCAAAACTGGAATTCCATTGTAAAATATAGCATTGTTAAATTAATTAAACCAAGGATTTGAGTGCATATATTTTGTACATTGTTTTGACTTACTGTGATTCAGTTTTAGTTTCTGTCTGTGAGTTGTCAACTTTCTTCCAGCAATACTTTACTGTTGGTTATAATTTGTTATCTACTTTGTTCATGGTTGCATACTATTCTTTGGGATATATACATTGACCTTTCCTGGTAGAAAACACATACAGGTGAGCATTGGATTGAAGAAATGGAAAATGTACTTATATATTACTCCTATATAGAGTAAATGTGTGCATATTCTAATGAAGTAACACCTGATTGTAACTCATTTAGCAATTGATGACATATACTTTTTTTATCTTTCAGAGATGTAAATGGTCTCTTTAGAAATGAGCATTCAGAGACCAGCCTAGCAGTTCCTTAGAGGCCATGCTTAGAGAATGGCTAGATTTCATGATAGTGACAGAATGGGTGAATTTTCAAGAGGGTATCCAGATGATTGCTGGGTGACCGGAGAGTATGATGTGACCACTTTTCTAAGTGATGTCCCCTGTGCTGAAGATTTCCCTTATTTTGATAATGACCATGAGATAGAGGAGTCTGAGTACAGGCATGTTTCCCACGATGCACAGGGAACTCATATTGACATGTCACAGTCTAGGTCCATGCAAACTCCTTATGGAAGAGAAGAAACAGGTGTTGAATACAGAACATCAGTATATACACAAGGCATGGGACAGAGTAGAACTGCAGCGTCTATTGCAACTTCTTACAGCGGTGAGTATGAGCCAGTGTCAGTCTTTGATTTGCCAGGAACAACTGAAAATCCAACAGGCCATCCAATGCTGTATCTTCCCACGCATGATAGTGACCCTGAGCTGAATACTTTCCCATTACAAAGCTTGCCATTCTTTGACGATATTGGATGTGAAGGAGGGCAGTGTGATGCAAATGGAAGTTCTTATTTCCAGGCAAGTCCCTCGAGTTTAGGCCTGGAACCATTGATTGCAGATTTTAAAAATGCATGTAGTGCTGAGTCTTTCATCAGTGAGCCTCCGGAACTCTTCACAGAAAGCAACTATCTCGTGACAGGCATTGAAAATGTTGATTGTTTTGGACCAGTTGTAGCAGACTTTCCACCAGACAATTTTGTACAGGCACATTTTCAAGATGAATTCAAAGTCATACAATCTCAATACTGTGATCTGATGATGACAAAGACAAAGAAGGCAAACACAAACACTGTCACACCTAAAAGGCAAGATTTAGGAAGGACAAGCTCTCATCAAAGATCACAAATGCTGTCAGATGTGAAGGACATAACAATGCAAGAGAAAGGATCCTCTGTTAGTGTGAAACCAAACTCTAGCCTTCCCTGTAAGACTTCAAAAGTAACTGTTGATACCTGCGCGAAGAGTGACGACGATGATACAGATACAGACAAACATTCTCGTCTCCAAAGCGACACATTCTCAAAGAAACTGATAGAGGCTAGGACCAAAGTAAATGGAACTGATTATGATAGATCTGCCAAAAAGCCTACCACAAAACATTCTGACATGCCACCACACTCAGGAAATACTACAAGTACTGCAAATCAGTTTATCATGTCTCAAAAGGAAGCAGCACAAGATAAGGAGGAACCAGATATAACTCAAGCATCACCACAACCAGACTCATGGACAAAATTGTTGATTGCTAGCACAAAATGTGACCCTGACAAGATGACAACAGGGTCTATTTCAACAAATGCTTCAAAACCCATAGCACGGTTGTCAGTATTAGCACCCAAACTTGGCAGCGACAATCAAGACTTGGACATGGACTACCCACCTAGTCCTGTAGAAGCTCATGGATCTGATGCAAGGACACAAGGACAAACCAATAAATTAGTATTAGTTAAACCAGGTACGACAATAGAAGAGGGACCCACTGACAAATACACAAGAGAATCAAAGCAAGATCAACTTTCAACAGGAAATAAGGATCACAGCATTATGAAAAACAGAAACAATGCCTTTGATTCTGAAGCTCAGTTTGAAAGTCTTGTAAACAGGCCTACATCTGAAGGAGAAGAAGCAATCTCAGAAGGAAAATGTAGAAAGCAGACAGTACACACAAGTACTACTGAACTAACTGTTGGATTTAAAAAGGAGATTCAACCAGTAGAGTGCCATTGGCCAACAGATCCGTACAAACGTGGGCATGTAGAGAAGGAAACACACCCAGGTAACATCAGTACACAGCTTAAACCCAGACCAGCAGGACAAAGCAAACCATATCCAGGCCACTGTACTAGAGGTATGAATTTAGGGAAAGGTAGGATATAATTGTATTGATAGTGAATGAATTGTAAGTTAAGTGTTGTTACTTTATCTAATGAAACGAATGAAAGATATTTCCTTACTTATTAGTGCTGATCATCTTGCTGTGAACATGTTGTATATAGCTGTTGTTTTGAATGTCTGATCTCTTATTCGACGGCCCGGTAATGAAAGGTTGTAAGTCTTTCTTTAGACAAGCGGACTAATGACCTTTCATTACCGAACATCATGGTCAGTATTTGATATACTTGTTCTACCTACTACAAATAACCGTCTTGTATCCACTTGATATATTCTTAAATTAAGAACATGTTTTATTAATTACCTTTAATATATTTTCATATGACAGATATACTAGGTACACTTGCAGCATAGCTTAATTCTAATTCTGCAGAGCAATGGCCCATGAATCAACAGAGATTTTATCATTTTAGAATGTGTTTACCAGTTAGTAAGATTATACAACGATACCCCACAATATGTGCCTAAAAACAGTCTTCTATTTCTGTAAGCGTACTGCTTTAAAAGTACTGTGTTACCAAAACATCTATGCAGAAAAGCATGGGGAATTAGGATAGATGACCACCAGCTCCGCTTGATTTACACATGCACATAGTTATAGGCAACGGGCATAGCGAATAAAGGCCATACTTATAACAAAAGTTAGTTTAAGGAAATCATAGAAACGTAACGAAAGTATTCTTAATACTTATAGTTTACATGTTTTATCATCAAAATTGTTGATTCAGCTTTTTTTTTGACAAAAGAATTGCCAATTATTGTCGTATAAGTCAGATACCTGTACTTGTCTTTTCTTTGAAAGTGTCCCCTTACAACCGTTAGAAGCCAATGTAGTGTTGACAAACAACAAATTTGTATTTCGTCTGCACTAAAGCAGCTTAAAAGGGTTGTAAGAGGACACTTTGGAAGAAAAACTCATATGGTATCTATAACATATAGTCATTACTGAAGGTATGCTATAGTATTATGTATAACTAAAACTTAACTCAAGATGTCTGGTATTTATAATGGTCATTTTGTATTTTTTAGAACCAATCTGTATTTGTTGTTTAGCTGTTTATATAATGCATTTTTGTATCTATGAACCTTTAAACAGTAAAAAAAGTGACCATGTCTGTGACAAATACACTGTTTTATCTGCTGTATTGACAGGTTATTTCCTTTTTTCAGAGAAGGTATTACAACCAAAGAAGAACAAGAATGCACCAGGAATAAGTTGTGAACTACACTGTAACCATAAACCATCTTGTCATAACAGTAAGGGTGAGTTAACATACCACTGAGTGTTAATTGTCTTATACCACTGCCAGTATAAGGTGCAATCATTTGTATCTGCTGGGTTAAAATCTTGTGTTTCAAAACAAAAATGTTGACATTAACATTGGAATTCTCGATTTCAAACTTTTTGTTTACATTAATAAATTTTATCAAATGAGTAACCTTGACTTCAATATTATATAACCAGTACAAATATCTTTATATAACACATGTTTCATATTACCTGAGACATGACATGCATTCTAGGATGCCATATATTCATTTTAATGTTAATTTCAAATATAAACTTGCATTAAACTCATTGCTTGATTTCCAAAGATTTAAAAAACACAAGTGTCATGTAATTTGTTTTAAGATAATTCAATTTATGAGTATGAATGAAAATGTGAAGAACAGTGATGTTCACTGTCTTTAGAGATATAAACACACATTTGTTTTGAAAATTGTGTATGAAAAATAAATGTCTATAAAGTGCTCACAATCAAAACAATTTTTGATTGATTTTGATCTTAGAAAAAGCATTCATACAAACAGTTGATGTTGAAAAACTAAAATCACGTCTTGGATAGTATTTGTTTTTATAGCAGGTTTTGCCTTTTAAATGGATCATTTCTTTTTATTTGACCTCAGCTTAAGAGCTTTCAACGATAGATGGAATGTATTTATCAGATTAAAAAATGCAGAGGATCGACTTAATCCAATGTAATGTTTTTTGATTTTTTTTTACTAATATTTCACAGGGGCCCATCAGACATGTGATACTGGGGTATACAATATCAGTATAGCATATCAAATCCCCTCAATATTTCTATAAACGGTACATTAACATATCTATTATAAGATTCAAATGGCTCAAAAACTTTGCCCATTGAAATATGTGTGTTAAGTAATTGAATACAGTTTATCTACTAGTAGAGGATAGTGGATATGTTTGCACCTCCTTATGAAGAGTTTAAATCCTTTCATTCCCGTTTGTCAAGTTTTAATTCAAACCTGCTCAATAATTCATTTTAAGGTTAATGCATGTTGGATGTTTGGAATGCTTGAAAATTGTAAGATGTGTGAATTCTATTTGATACATTTACTACTATGGGGCATCAGGCAAATTTGTTTTATTTCTGTAAAAAAACTCACATGATTTGAAATATGGGGCTTCTTGAATTTTACCTTACCAGGAAAAAGGGACATTTCAGATTGTTTCATTTGAGTTTATATTGACGATAAGTAGCAAAACATGTTCTTATGTAATAAAATATCTAACTTATCTAAGTCTGTTCATCAATTGTATAATATCACACTTCAATGCCAATATATTTTGTTACTTTATATATCAGATAAATGGTGTGTCTTAATGCACTGATAATATATCATTTGGGAAACAAAATTCATAAACAAACACAAAACAAAACAAAACAAAAATGATACCACTATAACAAAACCTAACAATCTCCATATATGTTATGATTTACTGAGAATTATTAAGGAACTTATTTGCTTGAATTGTAATATATTCACATGTTTATGAAAGTCTGTTGTAACGCTCACATTGTTTCCTTGAGCAAGAAACTTAAAACAAAACAAATATTAACTGTTATTGCTCAGTACCGGAATGGATGTGAACGTGATTTCACAATGGAATTTAAATGTATAAAAATAAACATACTGAGGGCTTTAATACTTAATTATTGCAGATTGCAGTATGTCAAATAACTTCCTTTATTATATATTAGTCAAACTGTTGTATGTTAATAGTTTTGGTTTACATCTATGATTATAATAGCCTTATTGTATTGTTGTATATTATTGTTTCTTAAGATCTGAAACAGGACTTGAAATGAAAGGAGGCAATTAAATAGTTCTAGTTTAAGGATAATTTGCATCAGTACCAGACTTTGTAATTTACAATGGAGACTAGACAGCACTTATATCACTTAAAATAGAGATAGGATTTTGACTTGGAATAAAAGTGGTGTTTCAAGATTGATAGTGTGTTAAAAGTAGCTAACTCCTGTACTAATCAGTAAATGATTTCCGACTGTTAATTGTTTTATTGGATGTCAAAGACAGTTCATAAGTATGTTTCCATTGTTATAGGTAGTGTTGATCTATTTTATACAATGTATCTACAATTTAGAGATATGAGAGTCTGCCAAGGAAGGAATTACCCATAACTGCAAGTTACACCATATGGATGCCCCTATAAACATATGTACAGCATAACATATTTTATTTGTACATATAACAGAGCAAAGAACAGGGTTCCACATTGGCATTGACACTTAAATTAAAAAGACAACATTCAGCCTAATATAATAATTGGGGCTTAATCAGGTTAATTCTGCAATTATCTTGAGGAAAAATCCAAACAGTACATAAACAAAAAGGTCAGTTGCCAAAAATCAACTCTCAATAACCTTGCTGTCAGAAAAGACAGAAATAGACAATGAGTTTCGAATTAAGAAAGCGCAACAAAATACATGGTAAATACCTACACTACTCACTTTTATATTTATAATTAACATTAGCTGTGATGAAAGATCTCGCAACACTTTCCTTAAGACAGCTTTGAATGGTGCACTAAATATAACAAGTTTTAAGCAGGATTAGATGACAAAAAACAATCAATGAAAACACCTAAACTTCATATAACTTGTGTGGTTTGTTGAAAGTGATTACATTGCGGTCACAAGTTAACAACTGTCCCCATTGTTCTTATGTCATCTATCTATCTGTCTTTGTTAGGCACCATGGCAGGTCCTATGGCGATGGATAGTGAGTTGCAGTTTGATGAGATGGTACAATCTGTGGGGCTGATAGTGAAAGAGATACACCCGGATGGCAACTGTTTGTTTTCCGCTGTTGTTGACCAGCTAAGAATCAGAGGAGATTTCAGCTACACAGCCCATACACTGAGACAAGCTACCGTGGACTTCTTAACCAAAAATCCATGCCAGGTATTAGATATTCTGTGGTAACATAAAAAATCTCCAGTTATATTTTTCAAAATAAAGTAAAGTTCTTCTATTAAGACCGCTCGATTTTGAGACAGGTCCTTTATTATTTAAGACCACCTATTTTTGATCCCTTATTTGTCAGTCCAGAATGTGGTTTCATTCGCAGAACTTTCTTGTATTGTGTAATATTCTAATGAGAATACAAGTCGACATCTAACATTTTAACTTTGTTAGGAAGAACAAAAAAACAAATATATTATCGTTTCAAGTTTGCATATTTTATTGTTGCAGACACCTGATGACAGCGTGGGAATTTGGGCATTCTTTTATTACGAGCATTAGTTTATAGTTGTATAAATTTACTGATAAAGGGAGCTGATGTGCATCAAACTCACACCTTTAATGGCTTTAATGGGTGGTTACGATTATACAGGTTTCCCGTGGCAATATAAGCTAGTGAATCTTTTTGCAAATAAGTGTCTATTGACGTAATGCATTGTTACTTCTGTATGTATGAAAATGCAAATTACCGATCAAACAATTATATTTATCCTTATTCGATGTAATGTCAAATAGCCATGCAATACTAAATCATATGACATTATGAATCAAGTTCATGTGGTTGTTGAGTTACCTTCCTTGTTTATGTTTTAAATCATTTCGTTTACATAATATTTGGGGTGTGGTACAAATGTTTTGGTTTAAAATGTGTGATGTACTTGATATTAAGTCCTCACTGGTTTGCAAACATAATTTAACATCAAATAGACCCACATGGATATTTTAGTTCACACTTTCATTGCACTTTGTTTAAACAGTTCATTCTTTATCCATATACATGTGCCGTTATTTTCTATGTACAGTTTGAAACATATCGAGTGTTGTTGTATACATGAAAAGATCATCATTCATCTCTTATTCTCAAAGCGTCTTTACATTATGTTTACATTTTTGGTAAAACAATCCATTGAAAGTTTACACCCATTTTAGGCCTGTCAGTTGAACAATATTAAAAGATGTTTACTCAATTTGCACTACAATAAAACCTTAACTTAACAAATGTAACGCTCACTGTTACAGGAGGATGGCACCCACTTGTCAGAGTTTATTGGACGTGAGGATCTGACTTGGAATAAATACCTACAATGGATGAGACATGATGGATGCTGGGGAGACCATATCATCATTCTGTAAGTACATATACAAAGGACCTGAGTGGTGGCACAAGTGCAGTGATTAAGGTGACTGATGAGCAATTAGTGTATGCAAGCCTATCAGCCGTGAATTCTAACCCAATCAAAATCGCCCGTTTTTTCATTGCCCATTAAATAAACTTGCTCTCACTGCTCAGAACGGGTCTTTACGGACATGATTTTCACAATCTAACTAGAATAAAAAAAATTAGCGCTGCATTGGCATTCATTCATTAAAGTCAAAACCCATCGAATTGTTTGATGTCTAATACATATAGTCCAAGGATTTTAAATAGATGTTAATAAGACAAGTTGCGCCCTAAATGTTTGCCTATACAACCATTTGTTGTAAGCTATACACGTATAGGACAATGGAATACCTTAACTACAGGGTATAGTGGATAGTCTTTGTTCACAATTTTTCTAACCAACAGACCTCACCACAGTAATAGAATATTTTAAACATTTGCAAAGCTAGACTTAACATATTGATCAATACTAAATTCAGCAGCGGATTACGATAAGTATACTTGTGCAATAACATATATTTTATCAGCCTGTTTATAAAGAAAATGGAAAAAGCATTGCCAATTTTATTTGTTTAAACAAATGCTAAAAAGTGACCATCTAGAAAGTTCATTTCTACATTATATATTGTTAAAGTAATACTATGCGCATCTGAACACATTTGTTCAATCGTACAATATTGCTTCAAAAGCTTTAAACAACTTTAAAAAGATCCACTACATGTATTAACCGATGCGAACGTCCTTGTTTTAATAGATACAGTATATTACAAAGCATTTTACTTTGTTTTTTTTTGTTTTTCTAGCGGTTTGGCAACTCTACTTGACAAGTACATTGTTGTATACAAAGAGCAGCTCAAAAATTGGAAGCATGAATTACACCAAACTGAAATAAGCCCTATTGGGAGGAAGGAAAGAAATCAAAAGTCAATCAAACTAGTCAAACCAGAGCATACAGGGTATCAACAACACTCGGGGGATATGTTGTATCTAGGTCACATTACAGAGAACCATTATGTTAGCCTTCGATCTGTCACATGGAAAGATCAATTGTTTAAAAGTGAGTTGGTTGTCTTATAGTTTCCAAGTACATGTTCTATATTAATACCTGCACTCTTCTATGCTATCACATGTCTCTGCACCATTGACTCTTTATTTAAAAGTCCTTAATATGTGGCTGATTTTTGTAGTTGACTTAAGTTTGTATGTTTTTTGTTTGTTTCTGCGATATTTAACAAGTGAGCTTATTTGAGATTTAATCTTCAATCTTCTGTAAGGCGCTTAAAGATGGTTTTGTTGCCATTTACTATTTGATAAAGGGCCAGTGTTTTCCTTTTATTGATGGGTGTTAAACAAGGGAACCACTGGTACCATTTTGTTAATGTCTTTTGTATGACGCAGTCCTTTATCAGAAATTGAGCCCGGGACCTCCCATACTCGAAGCCATCACTCTACCAATAGGCTATTGAGTCATGTTATCATTGTTTCTAGACCTAATTCTAAATAAGCAATCTTTCAGACAGTAATAAAATGCATTTATTAAAGATGATTTTCAACATCTTGGAAAATTAGTTGTTTTGATATTGAATTTCCAGTTGTGTATGCATAAATCTCTAGCATTGTTCTTAATATCTTCTCTGTGGCTGAAACATTCATTGAAGTTCTTTTTGTTTAACAGCATTTGTTAAATTAGGTCTGGCTCACTAAGACAGGAATTGGTAACATTTTGACAAACATCATAATTTTATAACAATAATACTGTGAAAACATGATGTTTAATCAAACTAAACCATGATCATCATTTTCAGTACTGAGCCAAAAGGAGACTTCCGGTGTGACTGGGAAGGATTTAAGCCAGTCAAAACAGAGCCCTACAGAAGGACCTGATATTAAAGGTAATGAAATATATACATATGACCATTGATAAGCTAACAGTCACATTTAAGTTGGAATCTAGTACAAGAACCATTTAACTTATCAATACAATTATAGTATTAAGTAGATAGGTTTTTAACATGGGCATTTGAAAAACAACTTTGAATACAGTATCTATTTTTGACTGTTCAATATTTTAGAAAAAGAGTTGTTTAGTTAGAAGTGACAGTTGATTTCACTAAACAGCAAGGCTTCCTTGTACTTACAGATTCCAATGAGGATATGTCTGATAGCAAGAAGAATTTGAGCCCAAAACCTTCTACATTTACAGCTCACGAGGTCGACTTTTTCATGAATTTTCTCCGCAGACATCCTTTCCTGCAGTACATACCATACACACAGTATACAAAGATTAAGCATACAGATCAAGATATACACATGTACAGTTTCTTCATTAATTCAAACCTAGAATTCAAATGGGCCAATCAACCAAGCTCTATGTATGGACAGCCAATCAGAGAACATTGGACAATACCACTTGATACTAAAGTGTGCAATCAAGAAGAAGGCAAACTGAAGGATCTAGTAATGGTAAATGATGATAGGGAACCAAGGGTGTTTAAGTTGCAACCAGTATCTCCTCATCTGTGGGAACCATTATGTGTGGAAGTAGATGGGACGGCCTACTTATCTCACCACAGTACAGAAGGCCTAGGTCTAGGGGTTAGTGATTTTCTGTGTGAATGGCCGTTAGAAGCAGAAGAGTGGAAGCACAGGAACAGAGTTAGTGGATGGCCTGGACAGACAGCAATAGAAGAAGTCATTAAGGATGGCTGCCTTGTACAATCACACTTCCTTGTTGATAAGGAGACTGGTGAACACATTCATTGGGAGTATCAGTTTCAAATGGCAGACAATATTCTTGTTTCAAAGTACATTCCAACATCAGTGAAAGCTTTCTATTTCCTTGCTGTAAGAGTGCTTAGCTTCTTGTTTGCTCATGAACTTATTTTTCATTGTCAACAGTGGAAGATTCTTTTCTTTTTCCTGCTTGAAAAAGTCACTTTTGAAACAGTCAAATGTCAACCATACATGTGCCTTCGCATCATGACAGATATGTTGGAAACTTGTTTGAAGAGAAGGATATTCCCAGATTATTACATGAAAAACCTGAACACAGCAAGCCCACTGTCTACAATGTGTATAAGTGCGAATCAACGGTGCTTAAAGAAAGTAGAACTTTTAAAGACACATACATTTGAACTTCTTTTTCTGGCATGTGAAGATCAATGTTTTACAGATGAGCAACTATTCATGAAGTGTGTTGATGAATTGACCATACTTGCAGCAGAAAAGCCGTATACCACATCTATGGTATCGTATGTTGACTGTTTTGTGCCTATCGCAATACAGGGCATTCAGAACTGGGTTGGAAAGGAGCAGTATGGTAAGGCAGTTGGTTTGATTGATGTGTGGTTGAAGAATTGGAGTAAAAGGTACATGGACTGTAGAGTTGGTAGGTCTCAGTTCATACAGCAGGTGTTGGATTCACTACCAGACCAAGCTAAGTGGCTATTGGCATTGTACATTGATTGCAAAGAGAAAAGCAACTGGCTCATCAAAATAGAAAACAGTGAACCAAGTGTTCCTTTGGCATATATTGTTGGACAAGATTTACAGTCCCTGCAAATCGTAACAACCTATACATTATCAGAAATAAGAGTCCCAAAGAAACTAGTGGTGCATAACTCTACATACTTTGTATCAATGGTGTTTCGATTGATGGAAATAGAGCTTGAATGGTCAGAGGCAGCAATTTGGTTTTCAGTAAACTTTTTGAAGCACCATTGCCAATATTTGTTAACACAGATTGTGGCTATAGAAGATTATCACACATTTACAAGCAGCATGATGTCCTTGGTATACATATTTAAGGCACTTTATGCTGTGCTTTATGAAAGGGGTGATGTAGACCAATTTCTTGATGTGTTGCTATTGTTCCATCGCACATGTGTGAAATTTGGTAGATCAAGGCCAATGCAGTTTCTGGCAGATCTGTGGCAATACTTTGGGGACACAGAGTGTATGCAAGTATGTCAGACATTGTCGAAAGTCTATCAAAACACTCCTGTTAAAGAAGTTGCCTTTTAGTGTTCAGAACAATATGATACATCCAATGATATAATAGGCGTATAACTTTGGTTTTTGTGACCATTTTAGCCTTGCAGAAGTGGTTGATTTTGAAGAACTGAGAGTTTTTAGAATGATGACCTAATGACCAGAATGTTCTACGAATTTATGGGAATGTGTAATATATCTACTAAAACTGTGTTTTTAGGACTTATTAATGTCAAATGGAGTTATTTTTGACTGAGGTTTATTATATTGATAGCAACATTGGGTTGTCATGCATGTTCATTTTCACACAGCCATAGTTTAAACTAAGTTTATCATAAATTTGTAGGAAATAAAAAAAACATCAGTTTAGTCAGCTTATTCCTATTTTAATTCATATACATAATTTACATTTTGGTATTGATATAATTCCTTTAGTCCTTTAGCCAGGCTTTCCCTAATTTCTTGTTTAAAGAGTGGCAAAAATGGCAAAATTATACGGAGACTGGTATTGGTTTAATGTACATGTTATTTACCTAATTGTTGTTTTGTGTGTGTGTTTTTGTAGGTTTTGGATAAAGTTGATTTTCAAGGGCCACAATATTCTTTGACAATTTATATATTAATGTTTTTCTTGTATTTAAAATGTAAAACCACTGACAACAGTAACTGTCTTCTCATGATATAATCAGTCATTTGAACACATTACACAATGTCACAGGGTTCAGAAGTTTAGGTTTGATTCTATGATACAGGATTATGAATAGTTTGACCCACTGTACCTAAATATATTGATTATGTTGTGATTATTTTGGTTCAAGTCACATACTCATTACAATGTCATGCTTGCCGCATAAAGTAGATTTGCTTTGTTTACTCAGCACAATAATATAAAAACGATGTTCAGCCATACAGAGATATTGTGTGTCATTCTGACCAGGTTGCTAATTAATGTTTGATAGTTCACATGCAGCATATATCAATGTCTAGGTTATATAGTTCACATGCAGCATATATCAATGTCTAGGTTATATAGTTCACATGCAGCATATATCAATGTCTAGGTTATA
>ENA-OREC01000711-OREC01000711.1-marine-metagenome-genome-assembly--contig:-NODE-711-length-14352-cov-11.543117_pt1 | contig 14352 bp, 6 predicted proteins | sample MGYA00248626_ERZ508543 | MGnify/ENA primary metagenome ERZ508543 (study PRJEB26211, sample SAMN05518279) | marine metagenome | isolation source: Puget Sound, Washington, USA | host: Bankia setacea... | reverse complement strand
AGGTCATTGGCCGTTGTGGCGGGATGAAAAAACCGAATGACCACGCAGAACCGACAAAAGTCGAACGCTAAAAAAAAATACAATCTGTTTCTAATGTAATTATAACATGATATATATAAAAAGTGTGTAGTGAAATAATGTAAAACATGCTGCTCTGTGTTGAAACACATTTAAGATACAACTACCGACCATGAAAAGTATGATGTGAGACAAGCCAGTATAAATGTTGCAACATAGAAAGAAAACGCCCTTGCTTAAATAGTTCCATCTGTATCGAAATGGGTTTTTTATTATGACAGCGCTATCGCCATGTCATCTGTGTTACAAAACAATAATCTAATGGTACACTTCTAGTAAATGTTTGGATTAACATGATTGATGTGTGCCGCCTTCATTTGTTGTTGACTTATTGACACTAAAATTGACACTGGAAACTTCGTTAAATAACTTTTACTTCTTTATTTCCAGATTACAATGATTTGATGGCACTCCAAGCGCTCACCGGGCAATCCCGAAACGTTCGTCCAGGAGCCCAGAATCAAGCCATGAGAGACATTGAAACCTTGTCTGCTCTCGGTCTTATTGACGGTCCCGACGCTCCAGATAACCGTCGACCTGCTGCAGGCAGAGGAAAGGGAGCTGGACCTGCCGCTGCTAGAGGAGCAGGAGCTAGGGGAGCAGGAGCCAGAGGTCAAGGAGCAAGAGGGCCGGCAGCTAGAAATCGTGCCGCAAGAGCCAGGGGAGGTGAACAGGAAGCCGCACCCAAACCCGCACCTAAAGCCGCACCTAAACCAGCAGGAGGTCCAAGACCGAGAAACCAAGGACCACGCTCAAGACGGAATAGAAATAGGAAACAGTAGAAACCCCGTGATAACCTATAGCTTTATTTTCCTTATGGTAAGTTTGATTAAGCAGTTGTAGTTCATGTTACTGTTTACTCGAGTTACTGGCCTACAGTTTAATGTATTTTTATATAATGTATATAACTTAATTGAATATTGAATTCACACGGTATACGTTAATTCATTTTGTTCTAGCATCAGTTTAAGTTTGTTATGAACCGCAACATTAGATCAGATGACATTTCACAAGTTCACAACCCCACAGATAGAACACGTCTCATGCATTCGCGAACAGTTTGTATAAAAGGAATATCTTTGAGAAAATAAGCCAAAGTAATTTTATAACGCATCCTCCTGTTTGATTGATTCTGTATCTGCTGTATAACGCCGGACACAAGTGTAATTTATATTCTTAACACACAAGGCAATCCTTACAATAATTGGCATTTATTACTCACTACTTTCTTTAACGACCGTACTGGTAGCTTTAAAGTTAGTGCCAATCAGTGGTTAGCTGACTTTGTTACAAGCCCAGTATAGTGAACAAATGGTCTATGTTAAGGTGACAGTATCGAATACAACAGTGATAGTGTTAGTATCGGTTTATTCAAAGACAATTGACAAGGCCGTAAAATACATCATGAAAGACATCTTTGATTTGCGCGTTCTCTTAAATGCTACAACAATACATAAAGACGATTTTTATTTGGCTTCTCTCAGTTTGAACCGCTTTGCCCATGTCAATCGCGTCATCAGTCGAAGAGTGTTTTGATTAATCATCAATTTAACCTAGACGAACCTAAATAGTACTAAGGGAAGTCATTGACTGTTTAATGTGTATGTCATTGTTTTATCCATATAGACATATTCCACATGTATATTAAAGCCAGCCAAAGTATGTGTTTGCCGCCATTGTATATCTCAGTTATGTACATGTCTCATTGCTCTGCTGCATATTTCCTAATACTCGTTAAACTATAGTAATGTTATAAGGTGAAAGCAAACTAACGTCTTCGTTTTCATTACTTTATGATAAATGATTATCCCGCAAAACAAGAAGTGTATTAATGATTTATGTTCCCCAAGACGTAAACAATTTGTACACAAGATTTTTACGATTTATGACTTCTCACCAAGAGAACTCATGGGTTCCCAACGCTCTACAATATGCACTAAAGATTTACCAATTAAATATATACAGAAGACACAGGTAACCAGAAGGTCAAACGCGAAGGTGCATATGTCACTGAAAGCTCTTTTCAAAAGGAACCTTTGTTTACAAATATGAAAGGTTTTATCCAAGGACATTTTATTTATAAAACGGCAACACGGTTAAATCAAATAGCTCGACGTGTTTCTTACCTCTGCTTGTTCCTAACCTCGATTGTTCTTAATCTGTACATGGACTAGTTCCTCGCCTGGACTTGTTTGTTATCTCGTCACCTAGACTTGTTGCACACTCTCATACAATCCTCAAAACTGTCCAACAAATCACCGTGTACGAACAATACATATATATGACCATGCTATTCTTTTATTTGCAGGTGAACACTATGCATGTGACAATGTTGTACCGTGCTGAAGGAACACCGATATTATCATCACAAAAGACACCAAGTTTGTTGAAGTCGCCATCTTGTACAAAACATCGACATTTGTGATTTGTGACCAGGAGTGTCCATCCGTGTAACAAAAAACTATTACTATTTAATTTTTACCGGTTCTGAGTTATACAAAGATATCGTTTGAAAGTAGATGTAGAGAGTTGATGACTTTGGCATTTGTTTGACCAAAGATGTTGTTAAACCTGTTTAGGGCGAGATGTCTTGGGTACGTGTTTATGTGGTATGGTAGATATAATGTTTCTTGACGTTAAACGACTCATGTGCTGTTGATGGCGATGCAAGCAATTGTCTACGGTCTCATTTTTTTTCGGAAAACAGCAGTTACTTTATGTCAAATTATATATTTTTTAAAGAACAAATCTAGAAAAGTAGTGTAAAAATGGATAGTAAAAAAATGAATCAAAATTGTTATATATTTTGTATACATATTGTTTTTATTTAACTTATATGGGTTATAACATTTGTTTCTAGATGTAAATAATAAAAACGTGCTCATGCGAACATCACCACGTTATATAGCATACCACAGATATTTACCAGACGGTGTTATGAAATATTTGCCTTACGTAAAAACTGGCAACAGTAACGCTTTTGTTTTCCCGTTTGCGATGTCAGACACAACGATAAAAACGGGCCCATAAATATGGCAAACATAGACATTCTCATGCATCAATCAAATGGAAGAAAGAAATTATATCTGTGTGAGATACAAAATTGTTCACGGAAATAATAAGTGTTAGATATTTTTCGCATGTTTTTGCTGATGAAAGTACAAATGCAGGTCAATTCTACATTCGTACGAGTTTGACGCTTGCTTCGAATAGTGTAATATCGGTGTACGAATATCATTAATTAGTATACAAGTAATAACCGTCTCGTAGTATACATGTACACAAGATAACAACTAGAATCAGTAATATTATTTTATTTGTTGTATTAGTCAATTGAAAATTTGGCGGGAAATTAACTAAATTTGATTAATACAAAACATTGTCTAAAACGTCCGCGCACTAATTTGACACCAACATCTTGCACGAAATACAGCAATGGTTTACTTGATTCCAAACATATGGACGACAGCTATTTTCAAACACATGTTTTGTTGTCATCAACGTTAATTTGTTCTTTTTGTTTGTCATTATTTAATGGTTCATCAAATCATTTATGTATATGTATATCATTTAAACCAATTGTAAATGTGTTTCATAAATAGTTGTCTTATGTGAAGTAGTTTTTGTGTACACCATGTTATGGACTCGTTGTAGAGTAAGAGACTCGTTTCGTTTAACTGTGTATACATGAACATGCGTTTGGTTGTTGAATGCGTGGGCATAATTATTTTTTTGTGAAGAAAACATAATACTTAAAACGTGTTTGTCTCCAAATGTTTGTTTGTTTTAAGGTGTTCTTCCATACATAGCTCGTATATTTCCGTGTACGCTAATTGTAATAAAAAAAACAGATATCAAATCAGTCTCCGAACAAAACCGAATTGGTGTTCGGTTATTGCCGACACGTACCGTAGGTTTCCGATCTCAATATGGAGTGAACACCTGAATAAAGAATGTGTATGGGTATGTATCGTTTCAAAGTAGTGTTATTTTTTTATACCACTAAATTGCATTATTTAAATTGATTGATATTATATGCATTAACTATTTACTTGTTTGTCAACATACATGTTAGCTTTCTGTTAGTTCTGTTCCCACCATAACGCTTATATAAATTAAACATTTGTTTTTACTGAAACACATTTAATTTTCAATTAATCGCACGTACCATTAAATTATTCATCGAACTACAATATAAATTTGTAAATATCAAGATGTGCATGTATTCCGACTGCTGCTGTTTATAGTTTGCAGTTTTGAATAAATCGTATTAATAAGTAATTTTGATTTAGTTGAAACATTCTTTTGTTGAAATTAAACATTTACTAAAAAGTAGTTTAACAAATTTGTGTAGTGCATCATGGTAGAGAAACAAAAAAACGATAACTCCAGATTTATCAGATTTAGACAAGGGTTGGATATTTCTTCTATCTACTGTGCACGATTACACCTTTAATGTAGTGGCTGATTGTTGTAGGTACACTATCGTAATCTTTGTTTAGGGGTATTCCGAACATGTACGTACACACCTGCTTTGTGTTCTATGGGAGTCTGCAAAGACCAACTTTGTTTGTTATGTTTATATTGTTATTGTTTTATTTGTAAATAACAAATAAATTATATAAAGATGAGACGAACTTGTGTCTTATATTACTACATAGCATGTACGATTTGTCTCAGTGGTCGTTTAACTTGTATGGAAAGTAAATGTGTATATAGTCATAAACACCAAAGAACAAATGACAGCAGTATACTATATAGGTTAATGCTTTATGCCAACACGATAGTGACCCAAACAGTATGTAGGCACCAACTTCAGCCAATCACTAACACACCAACAACAGTGACCCAAACAGTATGTAGGCACCAACTTCAGCCAATCACTAACACACCAACAACAGTGACCCAAACAGTATGGAGGCACCAACTTCAGCCAATCACTAACACACCAACAACAGTGACACAAAGCACACGCCAGATACCTTCTACACTAGAGATACGTGTCCATTTTCTTATGATGTATACACGACAGTTAACGTTTCTTTCTGTTATTATACAATACGTACATGTATCACTTAAGGATGCAAATGTATGCTCATATGAGACAAGTGTAGGAAGTGATGCTTACGTCACCAATCTTGCGCATGTGTGGATCCAATCATTTGCCTCTGGAACTAGATCAACTTGGTGAACTAGTGGACACCGCTTTGCAAAGGTGTAATATACAATGTAGCCGGAAAGATCTTTTTCATTGCACATGTACTATTAATGTGCATTTTTATTTTTTATTTACAAAACGAATGTAAATCCGTATGTACCTCACGATCAAACTTGTATTGCATACTATGATAATTACAAGGACCACATACTAGTGACTGAAGACATTAAAATAGCATGCACTACATTGCTGTGTGTGTACATGTCAATCGAGTAAAAAAAAACGAACATACATTTACGGACATGAGCTTTACTTTAATCAAGCATGGTGTGTGTGTCACGTCTATGTCTTCAGAGCTGTTTACGGTATTTTGTTCGGGTCCTGTTATGCGTAGGTCTTTATATGTATGCATCAGACAGGGAGATATGGAGCCATGGTAACACTGTTTTGAATAATAGTATATAAGTCTATGTACAGTCTATATTGGATCAATGCATCTATAACAAATGAAGCAGGTATGAAAACAGGTGCGACTGTCTTCAGCAAGATGTAAAAGTATAATAGTCCGATGTTTCTGTTTACTAATCCGCCCTTCATGTGATTCCGGTTTTATAATAATGCTTTTCAAAGTGTGCTTTTTTGACAATTCGATTGCGCCATATTAATCTGAGAGTTAAAATACCAAATCATTATTTCGTTTTAAATCTGAATGTTAGACCCGTCTTTGGCTCGCAGGGTAGATATAATCTTTCATTTTGTTTGCGATATTGGGATAAAACTATTCATTCGGTACAAACAATGAATCTATATGAGATAGTATAGATGGCTGTTGCCAAGCATGTAACCATGTACTCTTTAGTTGTTAAATCGTGCAAGGCAACCTGCAAGACGTTAACTCTTCACTTTATGACAACCGTTCCACAACTCATGTAAAAACGTAAGACGTATGCAAACAAATACAAAACATTCAGTACTATAAGGTTATGATCCCTTGTGAACGTTGTATGTACGGTTGAGAAAAGGCAGTTGTTGAAAGTTTACGCAAATGGGTTCTATATACGCTTGAGTATATCCAGGGATTACGCACATACGCACACACGCACATGCTCCCGGTGTCGCTTTCGCAATATTTGTGTACGCTCTTTTACAGCTCACGCTAATGTGTCATTCGGAATGTTCTAGACTGTGATTCATTCGTCATCAGGTGTAAATGCCCTTCTTTGTCCTGTTTGCACCAGCTCTGTCTGTTGTCATAATTCGTTTGATATGTGTGTGTGGGTAGAAAAAAGACTAGTTACTAGAATTGAACCCAAAATGGTTATTTAGACTGTGTAATGACGTGTCCAGGCATACGCACGTGCTTGCGGTGTCTCTGTTGCAGTCTTTCCTTCTGTTTCCTTCAGTTGTATTTTTATTTTCTCCGTTCACGTTGTGGCGGCCTCCGGAATTTACTCGACTGTCATTCATTCATTCATCATCAAGTTTCATTTTTGCAGGGGTTCTGTCACTTGTCATTTACTGTCACTCGTCGATTTCTATAGTTTACGGCTCATACCTTTTCTTTTCGTTCCTTCTCTCTGTGATCTTTCTAACAAATACCCGGGCCTGACCGTACTATATATATATCATCTCTCCCGTTCTTGGTGAGCAGGTAGTTGTTAAGTTGAAGACAATTGAGTCACTGTCATTATCTGTACAGTTCATCACTGCCTCTATCAATAGCAAAATTATCCATTGCCTCGATTCTAGTCTGGACCGGTACAATGTACTTTTTGACATAAAGCAATAGCAGCAAAAATACGTGCCTCATTTCCGGTTTGTACTTGTTAGTAATACAATGTACATTCTGAAATATGTCTATACAACGATAAGGACACAAATAGACCCAGCAAGATACAATTCAAAGAAGAGACACGGCTGTGACCATGTCGGACATTTCTCAGACCTTTCTAATAAGTTTCATTGTGTAAGTGTTATTGTTTTCAGAAAACTCACCATTTGATTTGACACTCCAGTTTTACTATGTCAGGCACGTTCCTTCTTGAACTTTTCGTTTGACAAACTTCCTGTCAGTTGTGCTCTGCAAATAGCTTCTACGTAACAAAAGATAATGTAAATAGATTCTGCGAAAATACCAGTTTCCACCTCATACGCAACTACATCTTCAGTGGTCTCTGTGATGCAACTTTTATCTCTACATGCGTTTATACCATAGTCTAAACAGTATAAGGTTTGGTCCTTCTAGGTTTTGTTTAAAGACAAGAACACCAGTACAACCGATAAAGGTGTAGGTGTTGGTTGTTGTCTGATCTAAGTAGGACAAACAACGCGTGGTACGCATGTACACCAACATCTGTTTTATTTGTTTGAGAGAATAACGGCAAAAACGCTTCAAACAGGTCCATTGAGAGCTCATATTTCTTGTTTGAGAGACAGAACGTTTTAATTTTCAATGAACACAGTGGGTGTAACATAGCAACGGTTGTAACCACGTGACTGTTGTAGATCGTATTGTGCTTGATCTGATAAGTTTAGTAAAACAGCTTCTCGTCATACTGATAATACAACAGTACGAATTATAGTGAAAGAGGACACAACTCAATACAACCAAGAACTAAGCAAAATACAAGTGTAAAACAAGTGATTTTAAAGAACATGTAACACTATCTCGAAGCGTGGCATGCTTTCCTTTGGCAGTCTATAGTGAGTATCTAATTGTAAACTTAAAATACAAATCCTCGGCATAGGTTCACATTCGCACCAAGGCCCCCTTCGAGCCATATACAATGTAACAGATACGTGAGTTAAATCTTAAACAATCCAACGAGACGAACGTTTTAAAGAGATAAGACTACAGATGACGGAGTATTTAAACCGCTGAGAATGTACTTGTGCCTGCGTGAATATTCATTAAAGTATGTTAACTATCTTTTTATACATGAACTACATGAAACTTATATCCATAATCTGATTTAAATTTAGAACCACAAAACACGGTCGAACAAACAAAATCAGTCGGCCATAAATTGGAAAGCTAAAAAAAGAAGTCAACTGCGTGTTCACATGAATTTTACACCTCCAAATAGATAAATCCAAGAATTGATATATGAATAGGCATAACTATATATATTTCAATTTGTAAAGTGCACCGTAAGCAAAAAATCACACGACGAATATTTATATGGTATTGATAAGTTGTACGAAATCGTGTTCTTTGTAAATTCAACAATGACATGCGTGTACAATTTTCTTTTTGAATATATTGGATGAACTTCCTACTTAGCTCAAAGTTAGCCGTATTGCAGTCAATAACAATGTCAGTTTTGTATTACAAATAGCTCTGAATGTTTCAACTAAGATCGCAAATTTATAAGCAACGGTAGTGATAACTGCGTGAACATTTGTCATTGTACTTAAGAGATATTGAGAAGTATATACGCTCGATATAAATAAAGTGATTGATTTATCAAATAGTTCAACTGATTTGAACACGTGTACGTGTACTTGCACCTTGTGCTTTAAATTCGGAAAATCTGTGCGGCAGTTGAGTATATCCTTTAGATCTACAATGTTGATCTACTTTTTATGCGTCTGTTAATGAAATATTTGTGTCATTTTTGTGTCATGAACTTGAATAATGACTTGTTGCAAAGTTCACTAGAATTAGCTCAAAATGGTGTACAAATGCACTTTAAATGGTACAACTTTAAGGAACCGTGAACTAGATCTAAATAAAGACATTACTTTGTATTTGTGTATGTAGGTTATTGTCAGTTTAGAAACATATTTAGGAAACGAGTTTAGGAAAGGTCACTACGCGAGCCTTTGTCGAGCTTTCTAACGTTTCCGGCACGAGTTAATTAAACGTTCATGTTAAAATTGCAACGAGCGTAAGTTTCTTGTTATAACTCTTCAGCGCGTACAGACCCTCCCCTGGACATGTTGTATACACGTATATGTTATGTAATATACATGTATGTTGTATAAACGTATATGTTGTGTAATATACATGTATGTTGTATACACGTATATGTTGTGTAATATACATGTATGTTGTATACACGTATATGTTGTGTAATATACATGTATGTTGTATATAGTTGTGTTGCACAAATCACGATAATAAACTATTTACTTACAAAGAAATTAAGTTACGTTAACATCGACCCATTGACTAAATTGTTAAAACTAGGCTTCTATTGCCGACATGGTAAATGTGTAGGTCCGTGAACTAACGCCAACTAGCATTGATATTCTGGAGACGAGCGAGGCGTGATGACCAAAATTAACTTACAAAGACCGCTGGTGCCAGAATAGTTCTAAATGTTCGACCACAGAAACATGGTATTCCGAGCACGTACATGCAACTAGTTGTGATAAAAGATGTTGTAAATTAATTTGCTCTGTGAGTCTTAATGATTCGTCCACACCTTTTGAACATGATGAGTCGTGTTTGGCATCTAGGTGCACAACCGTTGAATGTATACAAACGAAGCCACGAAGGTTGTAATCCTCTGTTCTGGTCACACAGTGTTAGAATACATGAAGCCACTGATGATTTCAACAACATTACACAACCACAATAAAAGGTATACATTTAAACTAATGGAAAGCAATGGCGTCCGATGGCGTATAAAGTTTCTTATAAATATGACACAAGCAATGTCATCATATCACTAACCCAGTTTCACTGTTTCAATATACCCTTTACCAATATATGTATGTACTGAGTGCCAAAAGAAACTACATGTGCACACACACTTTTACATTTGATCATTTTACCTATTTTCAAAATAAATCAGTACGCACTTTTGATACAAAAATGTTCGTTAGATATTCATCTAACTTTTGCAAAGACTGCATTTTAATTTGAACCTTCGGAAAACAGATTTGTGTTGAGCTAAGTAGTTTGTGGCATGTGATTTTTCGTTTGATTTTATTGTTGATGAAATGTTGAAAAAATTGCGCCCGGTTGAAAAGTACGACACTTATTGAGTCAAAATGGCCAGATAACTGTGCACAGTATATTCCAGTGTACATGTACTCGATATGTGAACTTTGGACCCCACCTCCTCCCTTAAAACTCCCAAAAAACTATAACAAAAATCAACATTATATGGGTGCTGGTAATGTGATGATTTCCAAACTCGTGCCACAGGCGACTTATCTTAACACAATCAGGTTTTTTCGGAGGTTCCAATTTGAATTTGTCTGTCCATAGGTTAGGTTAATGGTATAAAGCTCGCGAAATAACATTTGCAAAACTAGTTACATAAACGCTAATATTAAATGACAACTGTAAGACCCTATATACGTAGCGCGCTCGTAACAGTTTGTACTTACTTATATTACCATTACACTGTATATAAACTCGAATGATTTATGTTCGAATCTCAATTACTTTCGAACGAACGCCTTTAATAAAGAATTGGCAATATGTTGGTATACAAAGCTATATGTCTGCGTATATTGTTTTGTGGCCCAACATTGTTAAATTACACATATATTAGCTCGGCTGGCAATTCTTAAAAAAAACACTATGGATTGGCCTTGTGTTCACGAATTAGATAAATCAATTATGTACGCGTGTTCAGAATGATCTTTTTTACATTTTCTGTATACGTACATGTTCGTGTTCAAAGATAAACGTGCATCTCCGGATTGGTTTATTTGTACCGTTATCGTGTATTGTTGTACGCGTACTATTTTATTTGTGTCGTACGTTACTATGATAAAAGTGTAATAGATGTACGTGTGTGAGTAGGGCCCGTGTGTCCATCATAATGAAAGCGGGACAGAAGGTTACTATAACGGATGAAATATCTGAATTCTTCATGCAATTTGTTGACTTTAATATACCAGGAAAGAGTAAAATATTGATACATTGTTTTGAACACAGTGGCTCATTTATCTATACCAGTGTAAAATTTGTACTTTGGACTAAACAATACACAGGTTAAAGGTTAAACAGGTTCTTTGGTGTAAACTTAATTAACAGTTTAATTGAGTGGCAACGATTCCGGTTTTAAGCAGATTAATGTAGTGTTGTTATATATGCGTTGTTGTCCAATGTTTTGAAGATGGATTAGATCAAACATCAGGTGTTTTATTGTGTGCATAACATATACCATGCAATGCACTCTGGAAGCAGGATATTTTTGAGAACATAATTTACAAACTGTCTGTTTAAAGAGCTAGAGTTAGAGTAACTACAACATATATACGTTTTAAGCATGTATGCTCCCTCAACACCTGAAGACAGCCCATATGTTTGAAAGTAACATAGATAGCTATAGGTTATAATTGTTTGATTGTGAGTCATCTTCTTGTCGTTACCCATCCATCTACCTACAAACTGAGTGTAATGTCACTAAGGCACCGTGTTTTCTAGTTTTGTATTGATGTTGATTAGTTTGCATTAAACATAACAGAGACCTTGAACTTTGACCTCGAAATCAATAGGAGCCATCTTTTAGTCATGACCCACCACCCTAAGAAAGTCAAGGGATACTCTAGTTTTTGATTGGACACGCATTCGTCATTAAACGTCACAGCAACCTGGATATTTGACCTCGTTGACATTAGGGACCAATCTTCTTGGCATGACCAACCTACCTACTAAGTTTGAAGACACTAGAACGGTAGTACCCGGTGTTCTCTAGGTTTTTATTGGACACGAGATTTGCATTAAACGTAACCGTGACTTTGACCTTTGACCTCATATTCAATAAGGACCTTCATCTTGGCATAACTACCCTACCTTGTCATTCTCTTTGATTGTTTTTGATTGGACTAGATTTGCATTAAATATCACATAGACCTTGTCATTTGATCCCGCCGTATGTGACATCTACTAACTATGACACACGTACCTGAAACGTTAGGGACACTACAAATCAGCGTGTGTTTTTTTTATTGGGCTCAAATTGGCCAACAACAGTCACATAGAGTTAATGGTTAACCATTGCTCTCAAAATCAATATATAGGGGCCATCTATTGTTCATGGCCCATGTACCTACAGCATTTGAGAACACTAGTACCCTGTGTGCTCTAGTGTTTTACTGGATGAGCTATTGAGGTATATACCAAGACACCAACATGTACACAGCAATATGCAGACCTTTTTTCTTTCAAGATGGCATTAAGGGAATCGGTGGGGGTGAGGATGGGTAGAGAATAGGACACTCATATCAGTTAACCTGCCACACTCTTGAGATCTGCCAACTTTTTTCAAGACACTTTGTTAATGTCAGCTTTCATTATTTAATATACAAGTACAATAACTAGACAGCTGTGACGTCGGTCGCCTATTTATTGATAAACCAGTCTTACAACAGGGTTGGATGACCCTAATGGTATATACAGGTATAAATCAGAGGCAGAATGGACAGTTCTCATTACCAGTACAGCAGCGATAAGGAAATGTCCAAAGCAAACAAACAGATTTACTATATCTATTAAAACCAAAATATTTCAGAAATTTAGAACTGATTTATTTGACATATAATGGTCTCCCACACTTTGTTCCTTATTATTTATGAATCCCTTTTAAAGTTTTTTAGTACACATTGCCAGCTTTGTATATACCACAAGCACTGTTGTAGAAATAGGGCAATCTTTCTTGGATTTTCTCCTTTTAATACATGTACAGATGATACCAACTATAGGTATAAAATCACATCTCTATTTCAATGTGGTGGCTGCTATTTTGATTGTTTAAATACATGTACATTATATTCCCTTCAATCTTGCTGTTATAACTGAACACATAGTGCACCTTTAAGAGAACGTTGGGGTTACAAACTTGGTATACAATCACAGTTCTAGATCCACTTCAATATTGTTTGTATTCTCTCATTTAATTACAAGTACAAGCTAAATTTCGTACACCTCTATTTGTATAGCTGAACATCTATACAACTTGGAAGATAATATATGTGATGACAACTAGGTATATAGTCACAGTTGTTGATCTACTTTAAATTTGCCCTTTTCGTTCCCAATTAATAAATTTCATAAAAAAGCTATATATTAGCATACATATAAAATGATAAATGCTTTTAATGACGAATTCTGTGTTGAGTTTTGAAGAAAAAAACAACACAACCTTGGTTTACCTACTTTCAAATTGCCGGCAAGTACTAAACATCTTTTAAGACTAACCCGTTAAATACGATTTCAGTATATGATTATTAGGATATAGGACCGAGTTCAGTTGTCTATATCTTCCACTAGGGCATACATTCATAAGTACTGTGTGGCTATGAAGTACAGATGAATATGTAAATATTTGATTTTGAGCGAAAGTCTATCTTTAAATAATGTTTTCTTTCCATTAAAATACATGTACAAGCTATTCCATGCACTTTAATTTTCATAACTGAATGTCTGTTCAACCTGTTAAGAGAATGTACTTGATGCCTACTAGGTTTCTATTTACAGATATATTTCAATGTTGCTGTTGTTTTATTTTATCATTTAAATATATGTACATGCTATTATTTTCACTCTTATCTGTAAAATTGAAGATCTATTCAAACTCTAAGAGAAGGTTTATGATGCCAACTAAATATTACCACAGTTTTGGTTTTAAAGAATATCTAACAACGGGGCTTATTTGATATACAAGTCAATCTTCCTACAAGGCCCTCAATTTTAGTTTTATTGTGAAATCCTGCTTGAAATCGTTCCTGGAACCAACCAGTACTAAGCAATGAGTGTTATAGGTTCTTGCTCATGGAAACAACGGGAGTTGATGGGGTTTGAACCAACGCCTGACAAATTAGGATTCAGACAGGTTTCCCACTGTGCCACGACGCCCCACAGTCATAGACCTAATCCAATATTTTCGGATTGTCCCATTATAGTGTATGTACAAGCTATTGGGTGCACTCTTACTTTAAAATAACCGAAAGCATACATGTATTCAACCTACAAGGGAATGTCTGACACTACATATTTGTTCTAATTCATTCCCCACAAAGACAGCATTTAGTACATGTGATGACAGTATAAACTTCCTCTGTAATAAAGCTATATATATATCTTTATTACCTCCAGTATCGAAGAGCATAGTATATTTACAGTTAGCAAGAATATAGTACTACACAAACAA